>Ga0256842_1000548_pt1 | contig 32982 bp, 26 predicted proteins | sample 4559240metaG_FD_185973 | JGI IMG/M metagenome (GOLD analysis project Ga0256842, IMG submission 185973) | Hydrothermal vent microbial communities from Guaymas Basin, Mexico - 4559-240 | ecosystem: Environmental > Aquatic > Marine > Hydrothermal vents | place: Mexico: Guaymas Basin | collected...
CCCTCGCTGGCCAGTCGCGCCTTGAGCACCACGGAGCAGGCCCGCTCGCCCAGGGCGTTGATGGCCACGGTCTTCTCCTCGCGGTACTCGTTCGCGAGCCGGCGGACGCGGCGGACGGCCTCCCGGACCTCCATGAGCTCGCCGCCGTAGAAGCTCTCCGACACCCTAACCTCGCGGTCGCCCGCCGGGAGCCGCCTCCCCAGGAGCTCCTCGTCGCAGAGCGCGATGACGAGGGTGTCGGGGGTCCCCTGGACGTTCACGGAGACCCGGGGCATGCTACTTCAGCCTCCTGACCGAGGACCACGCCCCGCACGCCTCGCACTTCAGGATCCACTGCCGGTCCTCCCGAACCAGCTTCGTATCCGGGCGGCCGCACTCCGGGCACAGGACGAACTCCTCCACGTACTCCTTGAGCTCCTCCTCGATGAGCTTCGGGTGGTACGTACCGTGCAGCACCAGGCGGTCGCCGTCGATGTGCCCGGCCGTACCCAGCTCCTTCAGGAAGAAGCGCGAGAGGTGCTCCGGGTCCCGGTTCAGCTTGTCCGCGATCTCCTTGAAGTTCTGGATGATGGTCATCTTGCCCTCGATCGAGACGCGGGGCTTCGGGACCTCGAACCGCCGGTCTTCCAGCACCTCCTCCGGGAGCTGCTCGTAGGCGCGCTCCAGGAGCTCCTCGTAGTCGTACTTGAGCGGCACGGGCTACACCCCCCACTCCACGACGACGGACCAGTGCTTGCCGCTCGGCAGCTTGATCGGGAAGATCAGGTCGCGCTTTTCGAGCTCCCTGATCACGCGGTCGCAGAACTCCTCGTCCGCGTCCGGCACGACCTCGGCGATGATCTCGTATAAGTCTTGCTTAGAGAACATGTCCTCCTCGTGCTCGACCAGCCGCTCGTACACCTTGCGGACGACGTCGTCGAGGTCCTCCGGGCGCTCGGGACCCTCGGCCTCCTCCTCGGCACCCTCGGACGGTTCGGCCGCCTCCTCGGCCTTCTCCACCATCTTCCGGGCCTCCGGCTCGGCCTCCTCGGGCGCCTCGCCGGCGCGTTTCAGCGTTAGCTCGTACTCCAGCCGGCGCAGGAGCTCCTCGTGGTAGGAGGAGGGTCGGATGATCTCGGCCCGGAGGGGGACCGACCGGCCCTCCTCGCGCGGCTCCATGGGCCGGCCGACGACCTTCACCTCCACCCAGCGCTCCAGCTCGCTGGCCGTCTCGAACCACTCCTCGAAGGCGAAGACGTCCACCGAGCCCGTGTCGTCGGTGATCGTGAGGACGGCGAACTCCCGGTCCTCGTCCACGTACTTGGACGAGACCACGCCGACCACCAGGGCCCGGTGGAACCGTACCCCGTCGGGCGTGACGAACCCGTCGTCGGTCGGTGAGGAGCGGGCGAGGACGCCCGCGGGCACGCGCACCGCGGGGTATCGGCGCGAGAGCTCCTCGGACTCGCTCACCGCGGCTCACCACCGCTACTTGATGGGCGCGTAAACCCCGGGTCGGGGCTGGATGAGGTCGCCCTCCTCGAGGAGGTCGTTCAAGATCTCTTCGATCTTCTCCCGGCTCACCCGGTTCTTGACCGCGTTGATGATCTCCTTCTTCGGCACCCCGTCCTCGTACTCCTTGGACAGCTTCCGCACGACTCGGAGCACGTACTCCCGGGCCTCGCGCACGGACTTGGGCTGGCCCGTCTCGATGACGTCCGCGTCCAGCGTCCCCTCGTCCCGCATCACCTCGTTCATGAACTCCTCCATGATGGACAGGGCGACCTCGACGTCCTCCGGTTCCACCGTGTCCGAGAGTCGGGCCCGGGCGGCGGCCCGGGCCAGTCGGATGGTGGAGCCCATCTGCCGGCGGGTGACGGGGACGGTCCGGAGCTCCCCCTCGTCCGCCATGTCCGCGGCCTTTTGGCGCACGGAGACGAACCACTCGGACAGCTTCTCCCGGGCCTCCGGGGAGATCTCCACGCGCTGGTACTCGGTGGTCGCGTACAGGATGTAGCGCTTGTAGAAGCCGTAGTCGTGGTCGAGCTCCTCGACGCCCCCGTCGAACGCGTCCATCATCGTCTCCGCGATCCGGCGATCCTGGTCCGGGTCCGGCTCGTCCCGGGTGAAGAGGATCACGTCGAAGCGGGAGAGGAGGGCGGGGTCGAGGTTGATCTCCTCGATGGGGTGGTCGCCCTGCCAGCGGCCGGCCTCGGGGTTGGCGGCGGCGAGGACGGCGCAGCGCGCGTTCAGCGTGGCCGTGATCCCCGCCTTCGCCACGCTCACCTTCCCCGACTCCATGGCCTCCAGGAGCGCGTTCAGGTCGCTCTTGGTGGCCTTGTCGAGCTCGTCGATGGCGATGATCCCGCCATCGGCCATCACGACCGCGCCCGCCTCAAGGGCCCAGCCGTCCTCCGTGCGCTCGGCGGCCGCGGTGAGGCCGGGCCCGGTCACGTGCTGGGCGCTCACGTACACGCCCTTGGGTGCCACCCGTTCGGTCACGTGCTGGAGGATCTGCGACTTGGCGGTGGCGGGGTCTCCCACGATGAGGACGTGGATGCGCTCGCGCATGTGGGACTCCTCGACGCAGGAGAAGAGCTGGAGGGCGACCGCCCGCTTGATGGCCTCGTGACCGTGGATGTGCGGGGCGACCGCCCTCGCGAGCTCGTCGATCGGTGACGACTGGGCGAACTCCTGGAACTCCAGGAGCTCCTTCCGGCCGAAGCTCACGTCCTCCGGGAAGTGGAGGGATTCGGACTTCTCCACGCCGTGCGCCTCGAGCACGATCTCCCCGGTGTCGCCGGGCCGCGGTCGACCGCGCCCGAGGCGGATCCGGGGAATCCCGGTGATCTTGACCCGGTCGCCCGGCTTGATCCGGTTGATGTGGTCGTACCGCAGCTCGACCTCCACGGTCGCCGGCTGCTCCGTTCCCTCGACCTTCTCGGGGGGCTCCTGCAGGATGGCCTCCTGGTAGTCCGTGTAGAACAGCTCGTCCGGATCGACGGCCGAGCCGCACTTGGGGCAGCGGACGTCGGGCCGGTAGTCCCGCTTGCCCACCTCGAACTCGTGCTTGCAGTGGGGGCACCGGGCCACGACCCGCGTCACCTCGGCCGCGACGTTGTCCACCCGCCGCACGATCCCCTCGATCGTGACCAGCTGGTCCTTGAACTCGACGCTGAGGTCGCGGGCCCTGAGCTCGATGGGCGAGGAGCGGAACTCCACCCAGACGCCGTCGACCTCGGGCCGGTCGCGCTCGATGAGCCGCATCGCCTCCTCCCGGGCGATCCGGACGGCGTCCCGGACGTTCTTGGCCGCGTCCATGGCGACCTCCGGCTCGTCCAGCTCCCCGAGGTCGACGACGACCGTCCTCCAGCGCGGGTACTCGTCGATCACGCGCTCCACGGAGTCCAGGAACGCGTCGGACTCGCGCAGGAACGAGCGGAACTCCTCCTCGTACTCCACCGTCTCGGCTCCCCTCTCGGCGGTTTCAGTAGGGCGGTAGCACCCCGGAGATCCACCGGGCCGCGTTCAGGGCCCCGCCGATCGCCAGCGAGACCCCCATCACCAGGTCGATGATCAGGTGCTTCACGACGAGGAAGGCGCGGAGGAGGCCGGCGGGTCCGGCGCTGGTGACGTACCAGGAGAGCACCCAGGCGAGCCTCAGGATGGAGTGCCCCGCGACGCCCAGTTGGGGGATCGAGCACGCTAGGAGCAGCCAGGTCGCGTACCACCCGCACAGGCTCAGCGTCATGCAGGCCAGGGAGATGAAAACGACCAGGGCGGTCAGGGCGCGAGGGGGCCGGTTCAGGGCGCGCAGGACCTCGTACAGCAGGACCGTACCCAGCAGCGCGACCGTGAGCGCGAGCTCGGCGCACTCCACCGGGAGCATCGGCGGTCACCCGGGGAGGAAAACGACGGACGCGTACCCCACCACCTGCGCCCGGTCCCCGGTCACGTCGCCGCTCGTGGCGTACTTGAGCAGCTCGCCCCGCCGGGCCCCCAGGAGCCGGGTCGCGACGATGGTGGCGGCCGTTGGCCCCACCCCGCACATGCTGACGTTGTACCGCTCCACCACCTCGATCATCCCACGCTCGTCCATCTCCACGATCCGCTCGAGCACCTTCCGGTCCTTCTCCTGGGCCACGTCGTGGGGCTCGTAGTGCGTCAGGTCGGTGCTCGCGAGCACCACCACGTTTCTGCCCAACCGCTCGGCCACCTTCGCGATCGACTCGCCCACCTCACGCGCCGTCCTCAGGTCGTGCATCGCCATGCACACGGGCACGAACCGGAACGCGTCCCCGTACAGGTACTGTAGGAAGGGCAGCTGGACCTCGATGGAGTGCTCCTGCGCGTGCGCCTCCAGGTTGTCGTCCACCACCCCGCACGCCTCCACCAGCGCCCGCGCGAACTCCGCGTCGATCTCGACGGAGCCCAGTGGGGTCCTCCACCGGCCCGAGGTCATCGTGGCCACGGCGGTGCCCAGCCCGGTGTGATTGGGACCGAGGATGACCACGGTCTCGGGCGTACCGGACTCCGCCAGCGCCCGGTAGGTGTGCGCCGCCACGGGGCCGGAGAACTGGTAACCGGCGTGCGGCACCACGCCCCCGGGGATCCCGCAGGGTCCGGACGAGACCTCCGGCACGTCCCCCGGGCCCAGGTCGTGTCGAAAGCACCACTCGATGGTGCGCCTCAGCTCCTCGGGGTCGGAGGGGTAGAATTGACCCGCAACCGCGGGGGATCGAACCAGGGTCAAGCCCGTCACCCTCGGTACTCCCTGTTGTCCGGGTCGTAGTACCGCTCCAAGTAGTACCCGAACTCCCGACGCTCCACGATGCTCCGGACTCCCTCCCTCTTAATCTTGCTCTCCAGGTCCCGGGCCCGTTCCTCGTCCAGCTCGCCCCGCCTGAGCAGGTACCGGATCACCTCCAGCGCCTCCTCGTCCGTCTCGCACCGGGCCAGGTAATCCTCCACCCGGGGTTCGTACCCGCGGAGGGGGTCCTTGGACACGTGAAGGTCCCCCGGGAGAGGCTCTCCAGGTGGCTGGAAAGGGAGGACGAGAGGGCCCGCCGTGCGGCCGCCCGGTACCGGGACTGGGCCGAGGGGCTGCGGCGGTTTGAGGTTTTTCAGTACGTTAAAAAGCGCACGGGGGGACTCGGGCACGGGGAGGGGCGCTTCGAGGCTGGCAAGATGGGCGTCAAGGGGTACGTGATCGCGTGGCCCGAGCGGGCCCGGGGCGCCGTGCTGGAGATCGGCACCGGACTGGGTCGAACGGCGTGGGCCCTCCTCGAGTGGGGGCGACCGAGGCTGCTCGTCTCGATCGAGGTCGACCCCAGGATGCTGGCCATCGCCCTGTACCGAAACCCGGTTCGGGAGTTCTCCGAGGCGCTGCGCGACGAGCGGGTGAGGCTGGTGCTGGGGGACGCGCGCCGGGTGGTCCCGAGGCTACCGAGGGGAGCGTTCGATCACGCCGTGCACGACGGGGGTCCCTGCCCCCGACGCAACCCATCCCTGTTCTCGGAGGGGTTCCTAAGGGAGCTGGCGGGGAGGCTCAGGAGGGGAGGTACCGCGTCGGTCTTCGCCGGGCGGGATCCGGGGTGGCAGGATCGGCTGTACGAGGCGTTGAACGGGTTGTTCGAGAGGGTGTGGTCGGAGCGGTTTCCGGACACGCCGACCCTGGTCCTGCGGTGTGAGGGGAGGCGTTAGTCCCCGCCGGGCTCGCCCAGCCGTTCCCGCAGCAGCCGCATGGTCACCTCCGGGTCGGCCTGACCGCGGGTCTTCCTCATGACCTGGCCCATCAGGTAGTGGATGGCCTCCTCCTTGCCGGACTTGTAGTCCTCCACCGCCTGGGGGTTCTCCTCCAGGACCTCCTCCACCACCTCGGCCAGCCGGTCCTCGTCGCTGACCTTGAGGAGTCCCTCCTCCTCGATCACCTCGACCGGGCTCTTGTCGGAGTCCACGGCCTCCCAGAGCGCGTTGAGCGCGTTCTGCCGCGTGATCTTACCGTCCCGGACCAGTCGCATCAGCTCGATCAGCTCCTCCGGCTCGATCCGGGCCTCTCGGAAGGACAGCTCCTTCTTGTTGAGCACTTTCTTCAGCTCCTTGCGCACCCACTGGTCGATGAACTCGATCTCCCAGTCGTCCGGGGCCTTCTCCGCCACCTCCTCGAAGAAGTCGGCCCACTCCCGCTCGGTGACCAGGGCCTCCGCCGCCTCCTTGGAGATCCCGTACTCCTCCACCAGCCGCTCCGCGCGTTTGTGCGGCGGCTCCGGCGCCCGGGCCACCGCCTCCTCCCACATGTCCTCGGTGATCTCGAACGGGGGCAGGTCCGGGTCCGGGATGTACCGGTAGTCCTCCGCCGTCTCCTTGGCCCGCATCGGGACGGTCGTGCCCTGGTCCTCCCGGAAGGCCCGGGTCTCCCGGCGCACCTCCCGCCCGTGCCTCATCAGGTTCCGCTGGCGCTGGATCTCGAACTTGAGCGCGCGGTACACGCCCTTGATCGAGTTGATGTTCTTGATCTCGACCCGGGCGCCCCCCTCCACCGACACGTTGGCGTCGACCCGGATGCCGCCGTCCTCCCGGACCTTACCCGAGTAGCGCAGCACCTGCAGCAGCCGCCGGAGGAAGTCGCGCGCCTCCTCCGGGGACCTCATGTCCGGCTCCGTGACGATCTCGATGAGCGGGACGCCGCTGCGGTTGTAATCCACCCGGCCCGTGGACGGGTCCCAGCGCCCTGGGTCCTCCTCCACGTGGATCTCGCGGATCCGGACCCCGTCCAGCTCCCCGTTCACCGCGATCGGGGTGCTGGTTCGCTGATACCCGGAGGGCAGGTCCGGGTAATCGTAGTGTTTCCGCTGGAAGTACAGCCGTTTCCCGATCACCGGCTCGCAGCCGAGCATGTGCGCGATCTCCAGCGCGATGAGCAGGGCCTCGCGGTTGGGCGGCAGGGGTTTGGCGCCCGGCATCCCGGTGCAGATGGGGCAGGTGTTCTCGTTGGGTTCCGCGTCCTCGTAGTCCGCGGGGCACCGACAGAACAGCTTGCTCTCGGTGTCCAGCTGCACGTGCACCTCGAAGCCGATCCTCACCCCGGGCACGGACCGGGCCCCGAGGTGGGGGAGCTGGTCACCGACTTATGGGTAGCGGAGAGTTCAGCCCCTCGCGCAGCGCCAGCGTCCGGAAGAGCGCCGCGGTGACCAGGGCCTTCTCTGAGAGGTGGCGGGTCTTGGGCGGGTTGGGCACGGTGAAGCAGAACCGTCGGTGATCGGTCAGCGCGCCCGGTACCAGGTTGATCTCCCTGGGGGCCGGGACGTCCTTGGGCCACGGGATCCGGACGGAGACCGGTATGCACTCCAGGTCCTCCTCGGACCGCCGGACCAGGAGCGACGCGTACGCGGCGTCACGCTTCCGGTGCTTGAACTTCCGGCTCGTCAGCAGGTTGGCCTCGGCCACGGGGACGTTCAGCACGAGCTCCCGAAGCTCCACGTCGTCCTCCGTCAGCGGGTCGAGCTCCAGGGCGCCGAAGTACCACTTGTCCTCCCGCCGGGGCCGTCGTCCCCACCGCGGTTCGTAGAACCGCTCCAGGAGCCGCGGTAGCAGGTACACCCGGTACGGTGACCCCACCGTCCCCACCCCGCGCCGCTCGAGGTCGCTGGCGGTTTGCAGGCCACCCCGAAGTCGTTTACCGTACAAACGTAACTAAACCCGACCGAACGTCACGAGGTTACGCGTTTCGGCGTCCGGACTGTGTACGCTGATGGTTAACTCATCCCCACGCGGCACCGCACCAGCGCGTGCGGCGCCCCCGTGGATCCGATCCGACGCACCTCCCGCGAGGCCTCCAGAAGATCGGTCAGCGCGTTCCCGCGGAGCGAGCAGGGCTTCACGCGGCGCCCCTCGGGGTCCTCCACCCACAGCCCCGTGACGGAGAAACGGCCGCTCACGTGGCTGGCCGTGTGCGCTCCCATCACCCTCCTCACCAACAGGTCCGCCTCCTCGAGCAGCCCCTCCCGGCTCGATTCGCCGCGAACGATCACGTTCCCGGGGCACGGTTCCGGGCGCCGGCTCCCCAGCCCGCTGCCGGTGGGTTCGAGCCCCAGCCTCTCGGACGAGTAGAGGTCGGTGTAGAGGCCTCGGAGCCGGCCCTCCGACACCAGCTCCACCCGGCTGGGGCCGACGCCCTCGTCGTCGAACCGGTAGGAGCCGGGCCACCAGTCCCGGAGGGGGTCGTTGAGCACGGTGACGCCCGCCTCGATCGCCCGGTTCCCGAGGTCCCGCCGCTCGAAGGCGCTGGTTCCCTTGGCGACCTCCAGCCCGGACAGGGCCGGCACCAGCGTGTGGTTGAGCAGGTCGCTCAGCGCCACCGGGTCGAACGCGACGAGGGCCCTCCCCTCCGGCGGGCTCACCTCCGGCGACCTGGAGGCCATCGTTGCGGCCTCCTCGGTGAGCGACTCCGCGTCCAGGTCCCGCGGCCTCACGGCGGCGTCCCAGGCGAACCCGGAGAACTCCCCGATCACGTCCACGGACAGGGACACCGTGGACTCCCGCCGCTCCACCCAGTCCTGGCCGGGGACCCGGATCCTCACGCGCCGGAGCGTGCCCGTGAGGGAGACCGCGGAGAGGGTGACGTCCTCCGGCACCGTCGCCTCCACGGTCTCCAGCAGCTCCCGCAGCCGCTCCGGGTCGGTCGCCTCGTCGTGGTGGGCGCGGACGTCCTCGGGTCGCACTCGGTCCGGGTACGTGACCGGGCGCCCCGCCCCGAGCCCCGCGGATCGGCGCGCGAGCTCGATCAGCTCGTCGTACCCGTCCCGGCCGGTGGACGCCGCCACCCCGAGTCCCTCGTCCGTCACGACGCGGGCGACCCGGGTGACGGTCTCGGAGCGGCTGACGCGGTCGCCCGACTCTCGCAGCCGCTCCAGCTCGATCCTCTCGGACCGCACCTCGAGCAGCAGGGCGCGGCCCGGCTCGAGGTCCGCGAGCGGGTCGGTCATCCCGATCACCCCGATCTCAGGTTGAACGGCCCCTCGATGAGCGCGTGCGGGCCTCCGTCGGACACGGGGACCAGCTGGCCGCCCTTGCCGCAGTACCCGGCGTGCAGGCGCCGCTCCCTGGAGAGCAGGAGGACGCCGCGGAGGAGTCGCAGCGTGTGCCCGGTGAGCCCGACGTCGCGCACGGGGCGGGCCGGCTCGCCGTCCTCCAGAACGTAGCCCATCTTGGCCGAGAACTGGAAGTGACCCGTGGTCGTGTCCGTCTGGCCGCCCTTGGAGCCCAGCAGGTAGACGGACCCGTCCCCCGCCTCCTCGAACAGCTCCTCCCGGTCCGCGTCCCCGGGCTCCACGTACGTCACGCTCATCCGCACCTGCACGTGGTCGCCCAGGGTCTCGGCCCGGCCGTTCCCGGTCGGGGGCGCGTCCAGCTCCGCCGCCGTGGTCAGGTCGGTCAGGTAGGCTCGGAGCACCCCGTCCTCCACGAGGACGGTGCGGCGGGCATCGACCCCCTCGTCGTCGAACGGGTAGGCCCCGAAGGGTCCGGGCTCGGTGGGGTCGTCCACGATCGTGACGGCCTCGGATGCGACCCGCTCCCCGAGCCTGCCCCGCAGGATGGACTCGCCGCGGGCGACGAGGTCGCCCTCGGTGGCGTGTCCGAACGCCTCGTGCACGAGGACGCCGAGGAGCTCGGGGTCGAGCACCGCGCGCTCGACTCGGTCCGGCCCGGGCTCGGCCCTCAGCAGGTCGCGCAGCCGTCGGGAGGCGCGGTCGAGGAGGGTCTCGGCGCGCTCCAGGAACCGCTCCGGGCCCGCGGCGGTGGCCCCCTCCCGCTCGTGGTACTCCTCCCGCCCGTGCTCGCCCCGGTCGCTGACGCGGACGCCGAAGGAGGTCTGGTGCAGCCGGGCCTCCACCTCGGTCCCCCAGGTGGTCAGGATCCGGTACCGGAGGGCGAGGGAGACGCAGCGGACCTCGCAGTCGTGGGGGGAGTTCCTGGAGAGGTCCAGGGCGAGCTCGGTCACCTCGTCCAGGGCGTCGAGGGGGTGGGTGCGGCCGGTCCAGTCGTGCCGCCCGGTCGCGGCGGGGGGCTCGTCGGGGAGGTCGGCGGTTCCGCGGCCCGGGACGCGGACGGCGGCCTTAAAGGGGTCCCGCCCGTCGGGTTGGTCGGCGTGGACCACGCGCCAGCTCCCGTCCTTTAGGAGCCTTAGCGCGGCGCCGCGGTGCCGCTCCGGGTCCGCCAGTCGCAGCTCGCCGTTCACGGCCTCCACCTCGATGCGGTCGGCCCGGAGCTCGTAGGCGATCGCGGCGTCCGCGTGCTCCTCCGCTCGGTTCAGGAGTCGTTCCGCGTCCACGGGGGTGCCCCCGGTGGAGCGGTACGTGCGGATCGTGGAGGGGATCCTGGCGTATCAGTTCGGGAGGGCCGCGGCGCGGGCGATGCTGGATGGGGAGGTAGAGGTGAGGGTGTGTCGGGGTCGGCCTCGTGAAATTTTCGTGGACGGGAGGCGCCTGTGCACGATCCGGGCGTCGGACGGGTTGGCGTCGTTGGCGCCCGAGGGGGCGCGTCGGCTGCACGAGGTGACGGAGTTTCCGGAGCACCGGGTGGTGTGCTCCGAGGAGTGGGCGGACGCGGTTCGGCGGGGTCGGGACCTGTTCTGCGAGTACGCGGTGGAGGGGTGGGAGGAGCTGCGGCCCGGGGACGAGTGCCTGGTCGTGACGGAGGATGACGAGCTGCTGGCCGTGGGGCGGGCGCGCCTCTCCGGGTGGGAGGTGCGGTACTTCGAGGATGGGGTGGCCGTGCGGGTCCGGCGCGGGCTGGGCTGAGTGGTTTTTTAGGCCCGGGATCGTTGGGTACGGGGGCGTCGCGCTTGTTCCCGGGAGGGAAGATCGATCCCCGGAAGCTTCAGCGGTTGATGCGGGAGATGCAGGAGGCGATGGAGCAGGAGGAGGTGAAGGTCGAACGGGTCGTCATGGAGCTGAAGGATGGTTCGAGGCTGGTCTTCGAGAGGCCTCAGGTGGTCCGGATGAGGCTGATGGGGCAGGAGTTCTACCAGGTGGCCGGGAAGGCCCGCCGCGAGGAGCCTGAGGAGTCGAAGGAGGAGCCGCCGTTCACGGAGGAGGACGTCAAGCTGGTCGCGGAGCGCGCCGGCGTGTCGGAGGAGGAGGCGCGGAGGGCGCTGGAGGAGACGGGCGGGGACCTGGCGGAGGCCATCATGCGGCTGCAGGAGGACTGACCGTGCCGCTTTTAACGGTCGGGGGCGGCCACCCGCCCGACCGGGGGTGCGCTGGTTGTCCGAGGAGGGTGAGAAGATCACCGTAAGCGTGATCAAGGCGGACGTGGGCGGCTTCCCGGGTCACTCGGAGGCGCACCCGGACCTGCTGGAGGCGTGCGAGGGCGTGCTGGAGGAGGCGAAGGACGAGATCCTGATCGACTACTACGTGACCCGGTGCGGCGACGACATCGACCTGATCATGACCCACACGCGCGGGGTTGACGACGAGAAGGTGCACGAGCTGGCGTGGAACGCGTTCCAGGAGGCGACGGAGGTCGCCAAGGACCTGAAGCTGTACGGTGCCGGTCAGGACCTGCTGTCCGACGCGTTCAGCGGGAACGTGCGCGGGCTGGGTCCGGGCGCGGCCGAGATGGAGCTCCTGGAGCGGCCCAGCGAGCCGATCGTCGTGTTCTGCTGCGACAAGACGGAGCCGAGCGCGTTCAACCTGCCGCTGTTCCGCATCTTCGCGGACCCGAACAACACGGCCGGCCTGGTGCTGGACCCGAGCATGCACGACGGGTTCGAGTTCGAGGTGCACGACGTGATCGACCAGAAGAAGGTGATCCTGCGGTGCCCGGAGGAGATGTACGACCTGCTCGCCCTGATCGGGCAGACCCAGCGTTACGCGATCAAGCGGGTGTACAAGAAGGGTGACGGGCCCGAGGAGGAGCGGATCGCCGCGGTGACCAGCACCGAGCGGCTCAACCTGATCGCGGGCGAGTACGTGGGGAAGGACGACCCGGTCGCGATCGTCCGCTGCCAGAGCGGGTTCCCGGCGCTCGGTGAGGTGCTGGAGCCGTTCGCCCTGCCGCACCTGGTGGCCGGGTGGATGCGCGGCAGTCACAACGGCCCGCTGATGCCGGTCTCCGAGGACGACGCGCACCCGACCCGGTTCGACGGGCCCCCAAGGATCATGGCCTTGGGTTTCCAGCTGCGCAACGGCGAGCTGATCGGGCCGCAGGACCTCTTCGACGATCCCGCCTTCGACCGGGCCCGGAGGCTGGCGAACGAGATCGCCGACTACATCCGCAGCCACGGTCCGTTCCAGCCGCACCTGCTGTCCGAGGAGGAGCTGGAGTACACCACGCTGCCCGACGTGCTGAAGAAGCTAGAGGACCGCTTCGAGGACCTGGAGGACTAGACCAGCGGGGCCAGGAAGGCCAGCAGGCCCAGCAGCATCCCCGCCTTGACCGCCCGCTGCGCCCTTCCCACGTCCCACCCCCGGCACGCGAGGAGGGACGCACCGAGGATCACCGCGGCCGCCGGCAGCGCCAGGACCGGGTAGGGCCAACCCACCGCCCCGCGCAGGTAGGGGACCGGGGTCAGCGCCAGCAGCACCCCGGCGATCGCGGCGGCCGTGCGCAGGGCCACCCGCTCCCCGCACACGATCGGCAGCGTGCGCAGGCCGAGGGCCGCGTCCCCCTCCACGTCCTCCACGTCCTTGAGGATCTCCCGCACGAGGTTGGCCAGGAACGCGAGGGCGAACATCCACGCGGCGGGCGCCGGCCGCGCGCCCACGGCCGCCCCGAACAGGAAGCACGAGCCCACGAGGTAGGAGACGACCGCGTTCCCCACCAGGGGCGTTCCCTTCAGCCGCGCGGAGTACGCGTACAGCAGGACCGAGTTCACCGCGGCGATGAGGAGGCACGTCGGGTTGATCGCGGCCGCTAGGAGGGTTCCGAGGGCGAAGCAGCCCAGGGCGAACCGGTGGGCCGCCCGGCGCGAGACCCGACCGCTCGGGATGGGTCGGTCGGGCCGGTTGATCGCGTCCACCTCCGCGTCGAAGTAGTCGTTGATCGCGTTCCCGCCCGCGCACACGATCGCCGCCGCGAGCGGGGCCAGCGCGGCCCGGACCGGATCCTGCACCCCGGCGACCAGCTCCCCGATCAGCACCCCCACCGCGGCCATGGCGCAGTTGACGGGGCGGGCGAGCTCCAGGTACGCCCCGAGGCTCACCCCGTCCACCCCGGGTATGACGAGTGTGGGCCGTCTGGAGCCGCCGCGCGATGAAGACGCCTCGATTGGCCGACCCCGCTACGTCACGAAGTGCAGCTTCGCGCCGCAGTACTCGCAGTGGAAGTCCTCCGTCACGTGCATCTCCGTGACCGCGAAGCCGCGGCGCTTCACCACGGGCCGCTTGCACTCCGGGCAGTACGTGTGCTCGTACTCGTGACCCGGCACGTTCCCGGCGTACACGTAGTACAGCCCGACCTCGTACCCGATCCTCACGAACCGCTCGATCGTCTCCACGGGCGTGGGCGGCCGGTCCAGCATCCGGTAGTCCGGGTGGAACCGGCTCACGTGCCAGGGCGTCTCCGGCCCGAGCTCCCGCTTGATCCAGCGGGCGAGCCTCCGCGCCTCCTCCTCCGAGTCGTTCAGCCCCGGGATCACGAGCGTGGTCACCTCCACGTGGACGCCCATCCTCTTCCAGATCTTGCAGGTGCGGAGCACCGGCTTCAACCGTCCCCGGGCCACCTCCCGGTAGAACTCGTCCGTGAACGCCTTGAGGTCGACGTTGGCCGCGTCCAGGTGCTCACCCAGCAGCTCGGCGGTGGACCGGGTCGCGAACCCGTTGGTCACGTACACGCGGCCGAGCCCGGCCTCCCGGCACCGCTCGAACACCTCGATCGTGTACTCCAGGTTGATGATCGGCTCGTTGTACGTGAACGCGACGCTCTCGCACCCGGTCCTCCGGGCGCCCCTCACGACCCGGTCGGCCGGCCACTCCTCCATCGGCACCTCCTCGGGGCTCGCCTGGCTGATCTGCCAGTTCTGGCAGTGGCGGCACCGGAGGTTGCAGCCCACGGTCCCGAGGGAGAACACGTCCGTCCCGGGCTTGTAGTGGAACAGCGGCTTCTTCTCGATCGGGTCCGGGACCGCCGTGCTGGCCCGGTTGTACGTGAGGAGCTTCAGCACGCCCCCCTCGTTCTCCCGGACGCGGCAGAACCCGCGCTCACCCTCCGGGATCGTGCAGCGGCGCGGGCAGACCAGGCACCGGACCGACCCGTCCTCCGCGCGCTCCCAGGAGCGTCCCTCCCACTCCTCCAGCCGCATGAACTCACCCCTGCGGTGCCCGGCGGCGGCGGGTGGGTACTTAAGTCCCCCGTCACCACCGGTCCCCGCGCCGTGACGACAGTCCCGCGCTGTAGAGGCCCGCCGGGCCGATGATAGGGCGGCTCATTGCCGAGCCCCTCACAGCAGCCGATCGTACTCGGCCAGCAGGTCCCGCGGCTCCGGCTCCGACACCAGCCACAGCTTCGGCGGTGGGACCGTGCCCCGCTCCACCCGCCGATGGAACGGGTCCCGCAGCGCGTGCAGCCAGGGGGCCAGCAGCACCCTCGGGTACCCGGAGGGCGGGTCGAGCTCGGTGCAGCTGTACGCCATCTCCACCATGTCCACCCACGCCTCCGTCCCCTCCAGGAGCGCGACCGTCTCGGCCACCGTCCAGAGCCGGAGCAGGAGCCGCGAGCGCGCGGCCCGCCTCGCGAAGTCCAGCGGTCGCACCAGGACCCGGCCCCGGCCCATCCCCGCCAGCTCCCGGGCCCACCGGGTCCGGGCGTTCGGTGAGTAGGCGGCGGTGGGGTACCGAACGCCCAGCGCCCTGACGGCCCGCTTGTGCGCGTCGATCAGCCCGCGCAGCAGCCGGCGATCCCGGAGGACCTCCGCGACCAGCCTCCCCGCCTCCTCGACGTCCCTCCGGGTCCGGAAGTAGTGCAGCGAGGCGGCCACCGCGAGCCGCTGGCGCACCCGGTCGCGAACCTCCCTCAGCGCGCGCTCGTCCGCCCGTTGGGGTTCCGGGACCCCGGCGATCAGCTGGACCCGGGAGAGGAGGCTCAGGTACCGGCGGCGCGGGAGCTCCGGGGGGCGGTCCCCCAGGATGTGCGTGGGCGGGCCCGCGGCGTCCTCGGGCGCGCACTTCTCGGCCGGAACGCGGGTGGGTCCGGGCTCGCCCGGGGGCGTGGTGTACAGGAGGGCGTGCTCGCGCGTTCCCGGGCCCAGCAGCAGCGCGTGACCGCGGACGTTCAGCGCGAGCGCCGCGGCCGCGATGGGGTCGTACAGGATGGTGAACGATTCGAACAGGTCGTGTGGGCGCGGGGGACCGTGTCGGGCGTACCACAGCGCCGTCAGGTAGGCCCTCAGTGGCAGCCCCGCGGTGACCAGGTACTCGCCCTCCCGCTCGACGCCCGTCAGCACCAGGGGCTGTCCGGGATCCCAGTGCACCACGGCCTCCGGGTGGAGGCGAAGCGGGGAGCCGTTCACGCGCGACCGGTCGTCCGGGGGCCCGTGCACGCGCGCGATGAAAGGTCGGACGGGGCGCCCGCGCTCGTCCTCGGTCTCGGGCAGCTCCCTGACCCCTTCGGAGCGGGGCGGTCGAGCCACGTAGAGGGCGCCCGGGAAGACTGGGAGGGTGTCGGATTCGGGGTCGACGGCGTACAGGCCCCGGTGGAGGCGGCGGGCCCGGGCCCCCGTCATTCCGCCGGTGACCCCTGGGCTCGGTACGCCTGCCCCTCATCACGCGTCAGGGCCCGAATGGTTCCTCATCGCCGGGTCGGTTAGCGGCACCGGTCTTCATCCGGTCCGTGGCCTAAAGGCTCCTCATCCCCGGCCGGGTCCCCGGCCGCGCGGGCCGGCGGACGTCACGCGTTCGGCGACCCGTTTCGTTCATGGTTTTCTACTTAAATGATGCCGCTTCTAACGTCCTGTTAAGCCCGAGGTAACCTTAATATTTCCGGGAAAATCCGGCCCCGGAGGGGGTGAGCGACCGTGGTTGAGGAGGACGTGGTCAAGGTCACCTCCCAGTACCTGCGGCGCAGCGAGGATCAGATCGCGGAGGTGTACGAGCAGCTGGGGATCGAGACGCTGAGCGATCTGGCCGCCTCGAGGCCGGACGAGATCGCGCGCGCGTTCGGGATCAGCGAGAAGACGGCCAGGAACATCGTCCGGGACGCGAGGAAGGAGGCGAGCAAGGGGATCGCGGAGCCGAAGACGCTGGCCGAGCTGCTGGAGGAGGAGGCGGAGCGGGACGTGATCCCGACGGGCATCGAGAGCTTCGACGAGCACATGGGCGGCGGTCTGCCGACGAAGACGATCGTGGGCATCTACGGGCCGCCGGGGGCGGGGAAGTCGCAGTTCGCGATGCAGGTGGCCGCGAACGTGCTGCGGGAGGGCGGGTCGGTGCTGTACGTGGACACGGAGAACGCGTTCAGCCCGCGGCGGTTGATCGAGATCGGCGGGTTCGACGAGGAGGAGGCGAGGGAGAAGATCGGCGACCGGTTCGTGCTGCGCCGGATCGTGGAGGCCGCGGCCCTGACGCAGTATTTCGACGAGGAGGAGGGCGAGTTCCTGGGGGAGGCGCTGAGGCTCGCCCCGAAGGTGGTGGTGATCGACTCGATCTCGCAGCCGTTCCGTCCCTACGGGGCGCGCGATAAGCTGCCGGAGCGTTCGCGGATGGTGGCGAAGATCCTGAACGCGGTGCTGAAGTACTGCACGCGGCACAACGCGCTGGGGCTGGTAACGACGCACGTGCAGGCGAACCCGGACGCGTTCGGTAAGCGGTGGCAGGACGTGGCGCCCACCGTGCTTAAGCACATCGCCACGTACCGGTTCAGCATCGAGTTCAAGGGCCGCACGGAGCGGGTGATCGCGCTGGAGGACGCGCCCGACAAGCCGCCGTTCGAGGTGGAGGTGGAGCTGACCGACCGCGGCCTGGTCGGTTAAGCGGAGGGGCCGGATGAGGAGACAGCCGGGACCCCGAGTCGGGATGCGGAGTGTGGCCGTAGCCGACGGCTACCTCCGCAGCCTCACCCTCATTCCCTCGGCGGCCACGAGCGCGTTCGGGAACACCTCCCGGGCCCGCCGGAGCGCCTCCGCCTCCTCCACCTTCGGGGACAGGTGCGTGAGCAGCAGGAGCGTCACCCCGGCCTCCCGGGCGACCTCCGCGGCCTCCCGGGGCGTCGAGTGACGGTACCGGCGGGCCTCCTCCGGGTCCAGGAAGCAGGCCTCGTGCACCAGGACCTGACAGCCCCGCACGGCCTCCGGGTCCGCGGGCCGCCCATCCCCGGTGACGTAGACCGAGAGCCGGCCCGGCCGGGTGATCGAGTAGGGCCTCCTCCCCTCCAGCAGCACCCGGCGGCGCTCCTCCGGGGGCACCTCCTCGATCAGCTCCGGGTCGGCCCGGCCCGGGATCCTGGGGGTCTCGAGCCGGTAGCTGACGGTGGGCACCGCGTGCCGCGACTCGTGCACGCGTACGGTGAGCTCCCCCACCTTCAGCCGGTCCCCCGGCTCGACCTCCCGGTACTCCACCTGGTCCAGCCCGGACACGTCCACGGCCTCCTCCCCGGTCACCGGAGGGCCGTACACGCGCACCCGGCGACCGTGCAGCATGTCCAGCGTGGTGACGAGCGGTGGGATTCCGGCAACGTGATCGGTGTGATGGTGCGTCACCAGCACGGCGTCCAGGTCGTGCAGCGACTCGCCGTACCGGAGCGCCCGGCGCTGCACTCCCTCCCCGCAGTCGATCAGCAGCTTGGTATCCCCGTACCGGACCAGCAGACCCGGGTGACCGCGGTCCCGGGAGACGACCGCGCCCCCGGTGCCCAGGAAGAGGAGCTCCAGGGTCCGGGCCGTCATCGCGCCACCTCCCGGGCCGCCCGCTCGAGGGCGCTCACGCCCTCCCTCAGGAAGTCCAGCAGGTCGTCCACCCGACGGAGCCTGCGGCGCCCCAGGCACTTGGACATCTCGTGAATAATCTCCTTGACGTCCCGCCGGGAGATCCCGCGGCCCTGGTGCACGAACGCGTGCCGTAGCCTGCGGAGCTTGGAGCACGAGAGGGCCCTCAGCCGCTCCATGAGCGGCCCGAACACCGACTCGTCCACCCGGCGGAGTCGGATCGCGGCGGCGGTCACCCGGGAGGAGAGGTGGAGGAACGTGAGCACGGCCCGACCGCGGCCCTCCTCACCGTGCAGCTCTCGAAGGATCCGTGACGGGTCCTCCTCGTCCCGGAGGGACTCCTCCAGGAGCTCACCGTCGCCCTCCAGCAGCCGCGCCATGCGCCGCGCCAGGTGCTCCGGGTCCGTGCTCTCGACGGGTTCCCCCGTGAGGGCGCAGTGCAGCAGCGCGTAGGTGGCCTGGGCGTAGTTCTCGTGGAACATGGTCATCCGGAGGATGAAGTCCCCGTACTCGCCCCGGACCCACTGGTACCGGGCGTTGTCGAGGATCACCCGCATGTGGTGGAGGATGCGGGCCATCGGGTCCTCGCAGGTCCGCTCCAGCCGCCGGAGCCGGCGGCGGGCGTCGTGTCGCAGCCGCTCCGACCGGGCGGATCGTATGACGCCCCGGTACAGCTCCAGAGCCTCGTCGTAGTTGAAGTTGAGCTCGCAGTCGCGGGCCCGGAGGTACTCAGGCTCGGTCGGGTCGTCGTACGCCGAGAACTGCTCGGCAACGTTGGCGGCGACCTCGAAGAGCCCGTGCCTCGTCAGGAAACCCTTCATAACCTTGGCCGGAAGGATCAGTGGCGAGGGTTCGGTCCGCACCCGTCGGCCCTCGACCCGCACCGCGTGGAACTCCCGCCAAAGGGAGGCGCCCAGGAGGCGGACGGCCCATTCGAGGTAGGTGTCGGTGTCCAGGACCGCGTAAACTTCGCTCTCGCGGAGCTCGGGCCGCTCCTTGAGGCTCCTGAGCACCGACTCCACGTCGTGGAAGACGCTGAAGTCGTGGGGATCGCCCTGGATGATGATGGGGTCCTCCACGCGCAGGTTCCTGACCCTGCGCGCGTACTCGGCGAGGAGTCGGGCGCAGTACTCAGTGTCCTCGGGGTGGTGACCGCTCCGGTGCCCGAGCCGCCGGTAGCCGAGGGGAATGAGCAGGACGCGGTCCTCGCGGTGCCCCTCCTCCTCGGTGATGAAGCTCAGGACCACGTCCGGGCGCTCCGAGAGGAACTCCTCAGGGTCGGCCTCTCCCGACGTCACCCGATCGAGGGCCCGGCGCGCGGCCCGGTACAGGTCATCGGCGTCCAGGCTCACGTCTCGGGGCTTGACCACGTAAAGCAGGGTGGCGCTGCACCGCAACCTGCGATCCCGACTCCCCCAGCGGTCGGGTCGGGGTGACGGGGTTTGGCGGAGGGATTCGAGGCGCTGCCCGAGGACGTTCGCGAGATCGTGTACTCGCGGTTTGAGGAGCCCACGCCCCCGCAGCGGGTCGCGATCCCGGAGATCATGAAGGGTAAAAATGTGCTGGTGATCGCCCCCACGAGCTCCGGGAAGACGGAGACGGCCGTGCTCCCCGTCTTCTCGATGGTCCGGGAGCTGGACGAGCCGGGGATCAAGGCGCTGTACATCACCCCGCTCCGGGCCTTGAACCGGGACATCCTCCGTCGGATTAAGTGGTGGGGCGAGAAGCTGGGGCTGGAGGTCGCGGTACGGCACGGGGACACGCCCGAGAGCGAGCGGCGGAGGCAGGCGGAGGACCCGCCCGACGTGCTCATCACCACCCCGGAGACGCTGCAGGCCATCCTGCCCGGCAAGCGCATGCGGGAGCACCTCTCGCACGTGCGGCACGTGATCGTGGACGAGGTGAACGAGCTCGCCCTGGACAAGCGGGGCGTGCAGCTGACGCTCGGGCTGGAGCGGCTCGCCGAGGTGGCGGGGGACTTCCAGCGTATCGGCCTCTCCGCGGCGGTGGGATCGCCGGAGCGCGTGGGCCGGTTCCTGGCGGGCGATCGGGACGTGGAGGTGCTGGAGATCGAGGCCGAGCGGTACCTGGACGTGTCCGTGGCGCACCCGACGGGGCCGCACGAGGTCAAGGAGCGGCTGGAGCTGATCCGGGACCTCGCCCGGGAGCGGGAGTCGGTGCTCGTGTTCACGAACACCCGGCAGATGGCGGAGCTGCTGGCCACCCGGCTGAAGACGGAGTTCGACGATCTCGAGGTGGAGATCCACCACAGCTCGATCTCCCGGGACCGACGGACCGAGGTGGAGCGGCGGTTCAAGGAGGGCGAGCTGGACGTGCTCGTGTGCACGAGCTCGCTGGAGCTGGGCATCGACATCGGCCACGTGGACCTGGTGATTCAGTACGGCTCGCCCCGCCAGGTGACGCGCCTCGTGCAGCGGGTGGGGCGCGCGGGTCGGCGGCGCCGGCGGGCGGAGGGGCTCGTGATCACGGGCAACCCGGACGACCTCATGGAGGCGGCCGTGATCTGCCGGCGGGCGGTCCTGGGCGAGCTGGAGCCCACGGAGATCCCGGAGCGCTGCCTCGACGTGCTGGCGCACCAGCTCGTGGGGCTCTGCCTGGACGGGCACGAGGTGACGCTCGATTACGCGCTCCGGGTCTTCCGGCGGGCTTACCCGTACCGGCACCTGGACGAGGACACGCTCCGGGAGGTGGCCGAGTTCCTCGACGAGATCGAGGTGATCCGGCTGCGCGGGGACCGCGTGTACCGGACGCGGGACGCCTGGCGGTACTACTACGCGAACCTCAGCATGATCCCGGACGAGCGGCACTACCGGGTGGTGACGGAGAAGGGTGGGCACGTGAGCGTGCTCGACGAGCCGTTCGTGCTGGAGTACCTCAAGCCCGGGGTCAAGTTCATCTGCGCGGGCCGGCCTTGGATCGTGCAGGACGTGGACCACGACCGGTACGAGGTGGTGGTCACGCCCGCGGAGGCCGTGGAGGGGGCGATCCCCTCCTGGGTGGGCGAGGAGATCCCGGTCCCCTACGAGGTCGCCCGGGAGGTGGGCGAGAGGGTCCGCCGGGTGGCGGAGCGGCTCGAGGAGGAGGGGTTCACCGGGGCGGTGGAGGAGGCGTCGGAGGCCTTCGGACTCGAGCGCCGGGAGGCCAAGGTGGTGGCCGATCTCGTGCGACGGCAGCGGGAGGTCTCGGAGGTCCCGCTCCCGGGCCGGCCCGTCATCGAGGACCTGGGCGGAACGCTGGTGGTCCACGTGTACGGGGGCACGCGGGCGAACAAGACGCTGGAGAAGGTCTTGGGCGCGCTCCTCTCGGGCCGGACGGGCTCAGCCGTGCGGACGTACTCCACCCCGTACAAGATCGTTCTCTCGGCGGACAAGGCGGCGGGGCTCGACGCCGAGCTCCTGCGGGAGTGCCTGGAGAACCTGCCCGACTCGGAGAGCGACTTCCGGGCGCTGACCCTGAGGATCGTGGAGAAGTCCGAGGTGTTCAAGCGCCGGCTCGTTCACGTGCTGAAGCGGTTCGGCGCGATCGAGCCCGACGCGGACTACCGGGACGTCTCCCCGCGCCGGCTGCTCAAGGCGTTCAAGGGCACCCCGCCGTACTACGAGACCGTGAGCGAGGTCGAGCGGGAGGTTGACGCGTCGCGGGCCCACGAGCTCGCCAGGGAGCTGCGGGACCGGGCCGTGATCGTGAGGTCCAAGGCCCCGTCACCGTTCGCCGAGCACGCCCTGGAGGGGCTGGGCGAGGTCGGTCGCGTCTCCTCCGGGCTGCTGGCGGCCCAGATCGAGACGCTCAAGCGGGACCTCCGACGGCGCCGGCTGTGGTTCGCCTGCCCGAACTGCGGCTGGAAGGGGCGGCGAAGCGTGAAGCGGGCCGCGGAGGAGGGGATTGAGTGCCCGGAGTGCGGGGCCAGCTACCTGGTCGCCGCTAAGTCGAAGGAGAAGCTGCGGGAGCTGCTGGAAAGGGAGGGGTGGCGCCGGGTCGCCGACCTGATCGAGTCGTACGGGGAAAAGGCCCTGGAGGCGCTCGCCGCCCCCGGGATCGGACCCAAGACGGCCGCCCGCGTGCTCTCCCGCACGAACGGTCGGGAGCCGGAGTTCTACCGGGAGCTGCTGAAGGAGCGCCTGAAGTACCTCAGAACCCGGAGGTTCTGGGACTCCTAAGGGATCGGGATCACCGCCAGGCCCAGGTAGGCCAGCACCAGGAGGAGCAGTCCGAACCCGCCGATCACGGTGCCGGTGAACGGGATGGGTAGACCGAGGGGCGGGGCGGGCCCGTCCCCCGGGCCCACCCGGGGCGCGGATTGAGTCACCCGATCCCCCTCCAGACCGCGGCGGGCTTCGACGGTTCGAACCCCCGGCGTCGACAGGAAGGGGTGCCGGACGGCGACCACCACCGGGTACCCCTGCAGGGCCAGCTCCCACAGCCGTCGGGCGAAGGACCGGAGGGCGTCGTCCGGGAGCCCGGTCAGCGTCACCACCACGAGCCGGCGGTCGGACCGGGAGGCGGCCACGTAGAGCAGCGGGTTGATGAAGGGGCTCACGGCCTCGTACAACCGGTTCACCGCGTCCACCGGCCCGAAGAACTCGAGCAGCTCGCCGTACAGGTTGTCCACGAGCGCCGACAGGGGGACCACCAGCAGCCTCCCCACCTCCCGGCTGGACTCGTCGTCGATCACCAGGTACCGCCTCCCGTCCCGCTCCACGGCCCCGAGGACGAGCACCGTGTGGTAGTCCGACGGGGTGTTCAGCAGCGACACGATCTTGACGTCGAACACCTTGGACAGGGCCCCGCTCGAGAGGCACCGGAACGCCTCCAGCACGCCCGCGCTGTCGTCCTCCACCTCCGAGCCGGCGGACCGGAGCTCGTACTGCAGCGGGGTCACGGGCGGGCCCGACCACCAACCCATGGCCACGCCCAGGTTGTACAGGTCGATCGCGCACGCCTCCCCGCACCAGATCGTGTCGGCCCGCCCGTCCCCGTCGACGTCCTTCCCCAGCGGCCCGTTGAACGCGTCGTACTTGGGGTTCAGGTAGTAGTGCCCCGGGGCGAGGCCACCCACGTCCTCGCCCGCGCCCGGGGCCGGCAGCGGGAGCAGGCACAGGAGGGCGAGCGCGAGGATCGTGGGCATCACCGCTCCCCTCGGCGCGTGAAGAGGGCCAGGAACAGCGTCCGCATGCCGGAGAACAGGGTGCCCCGGGTGACGCGCCGGCCCTCCCCCCAGACCAGGCACAGGGAGTCCACCCTCCAGCCGCGCAGGCGCTCCGAGGCCCGGGCGAACGTCTCGGGCAGCACCGAGTTGAGCAGGATCCGGTCCCGGACTCGGGTGCGCAGGTCCTCGAGCAGCTCCCCCAGCCGGTCCGAGCCCGAGACGAGCGCGGCGTCCACCTCGCCGACGTCCTCGAGCGCGTCCGGCGCCTCGCCCTCGATCACCCGAACCCGGTCCAGCGCGCAGAAGTTCCGCAGGTTGGACCGCAGCGAGCGCAGCGCCCGCTCGTCCCGCTCGACCGCGATCACCTCTCCCCAGGGTCCCACGCACTTCGCCAGCTCCAGCGTGATCGACCCGGAGCCCGCGCCCACCTCCAGAACCCGCTCCCCGGGCCGCGGCCGCAGCATGGATATTATCACCGACTTGGCCGGCGGCTTCGTGGGACCGGGCACGCCCTCGGTGGACAACCGCTCGGGGTCGATGGGGTTGAGCACGGACCCACCCACCCTCTACGGGGTGGGGCTGGGACCCGGCGACCCGGAACTGGTCACCCGGCGGGCGGAGGAGGTGATCCGCAGCGTCCCCGTGGTGATGGTCCCGTTCGTGGGGGCCTCAAGCCGGGCGGCGAGGGTGGTCCGGGAGCTGGACCCGGAGGCGGTGATCGTCGGGTATCCGGCCCCGATGACGCGGGACGAGCGGGAGCGCGAAAAAGCTTACCGGGAGGCGGCCAGGATCGCCGAGGAGCTGCTCGAGGAGCACGGAAGGGTGGCCGTCTGCAACCTGGGCGACATCACGCTGTACTCCACCTTCTGGCACCTCGTGGACCGGCTGCGGCTGGACGTCCGGGTGAGTCTGGTGCCGGGGGTCCCGGCCGGACTGCTCTGCGCGGCCCGGGTGGAGCGACCGCTGGTCATGGGGGACGAGCGGCTGCTCGTGTGCACCCGGGAGCCCCCCGAGCGGTTGCTGGACGGGGTGGGCGCGGTCATCCTGTACAAGCCGACCGAGCGCGGGATCCGGCTGCTTCTGGAGCGCGGGTTCCGGGTGTATCTGTGCCGGAGCCTGGGCTTCCCCGAGGAGGAGGTGAGGCGGGTTCGGGAGCCGGAGCGCCCCGGGTACCTGTGCACCGTGATCGCGCTCCGGGAGGGGGAGGGGTAACGTGCTCCGGAGCGTGTGGGTGGACTACTCGCGCAAGGGCAGCCCCGACGTCGTCTTCGTGGGTCGGCGCCGGGACGGGGAGCCCGCGGCCCTGGTGGTGAAGGGCTTCCGGCCCTACTTCTACGTGGAGGCGGAGGAGGGGTTCGACCCGGATCGGCTGGAGGGTCTATCGGGCGTCGTCGAGGTGCGGGAGGTGGAGCGCCGGCACCCGTACTCCGTGGAGGAGCGAGTCAGCCTCTACCAGGTGCTGGTCACCTACCCGAAGGTCGTGCCGAGGCTCCGGGAGCGGGTCAAGGAGCTGGACGGCGTGCGGGAGGTGTACGAGGCGGACATTCCCTTCGTGCGCCGCGCGGCCATCGATCTCAACGTGCCGCCCGCGTCCGAGATCGACGTTGACGGGCTGAGGGAGGGCTCGTGGTCCGGGCTCCCGGCCTACTTCGCGGACGCGGAGGAGGCCCGCGAGCTGGAGCACCGACCCTACCCGCTGGACGAGCTGGTGGTGGCCAGCTTCGACATCGAGGTGCTGGCCGAGCCCGGGACGACCACGGAGGGCTCGGCCGGGCCGGTGATCGCGATCAGCTTCGCGTACCGGACGCCGGACGGCGAGCGCGGGAACTACGTGTTCACGTGGAAGGGGGAGGAGGCGGAGTTCACCGTGGACGGCGTGGAGACTGAGGTCGTCGTCTGCGAGTCCGAGGCCGCGATGCTGCGCGAGTTCGTCGAGCGGTTCCGTCGGGTGGACCCGGACGTGGTGTTCACGTACAACGGGGACGAGTTCGACCTCCCGTACCTGAAGCGGCGGGCGGACCGGCTGGGGCTGGACGTGGGCCGGCTCGCCCGACCGCCCGGGAAGCGGGGCGTGATCATCAAGCCGGGCGCGGCCCGGCGGGCTTCCGACATCTTCGGGCGGGCGCACGTGGACCTGTACCACACGGCGCAGAAGAACCTCAAGCTGGAGCGGTTCACGCTGGAGGAGGCCGTCCGCGACGTGCTGGGGGTGGAGAAGGAGGAGCTGGAGCTGGCCGAGATCAACGAGGCCTGGAAGCGCGGGGACCTGGAGCGGTTGTTCCGGTACTCGGCCGAGGATGCGCACTACACGCTCGAGCTGGGCCTGGAGCTCGCGCAGGTTGAGCTGGAGCTGTCCTACCTGACCCGGCTGCCCCTGCCGGATGCCGTCCGGTTCAGCTTCGGGCAGCTGGCCGAGTGGCGGGCGCTCTACCGGGCCCACCACGAGGGGATCCTGGCCCCGAACAAGCCCTCCCGGGACGAGTACGAGCGGAGACGCCGGGAGGAGTACAAGGGCGCCATCGTCTTCGAGCCGAAGATCGGGCTGCACGAGCACGTCGTGTGCGTCGACTTCGCCAGCCTGTACCCGAACGTGATGGTCCACCACAACATCTCCCCGGACACGTTCGACTGCGACTGCTGCCCCGAGGTCACGGTCGAGGAGGCCGACGACCCCACCGAGGCGACCGTCGCCCCGGGCGTGGGACACAAGTTCTGCCGGAGGCGGGAGGGGTTCTTCCCCCGGCTGGTGAAGCGCCTGATCGAGCGGCGCCGGGAGTACAAGGCCCGGCTGCGCGAGGTGGACCCGGACGAGGAGCCCGAGCGGTACCGGCTCCTCGACGTGCGTCAGCAGGCCTACAAGGTCCTGGCGAACAGTTACTACGGCTACATGGGCTGGGCGAACGCGCGCTGGTACTGCCGGGAGTGCGCGGAGAGCGTGACCGCCTGGGGCCGGTACTACATCCGCGAGGTCCGGAGGATCGCGGAGGAGGAGTACGGGCTGAGGGTCGTGTACGGGGACACGGACTCCCTCTTCCTGAAACTCCCCGGGGCCGACCTCTCCGAGACGATCGACCGGGTGAAGGAGTTCCTGGAGGACGTGAACCGGCGGCTGCCCGTCGAGCTCGAACTCGAGGACGTGTACGAGCGCATCCTGTTCGTGACCAAGAAGAAGTACGCCGGGTACACGACCGACGGCAAGATCGTGACGAAGGGGCTCGAGGCCGTCCGCCGCGACTGGGCCCCCATCGCGCGGGAGACCCAGCGCCGGGTGCTCGAGCGCATCCTCAAGGACAACGACCCCGACGCGGCCCTGAAGGAGATCCACCGCGTGCTCGAGCGCCTGCGCTCCGGCGAGGTGGACCTGGACGAGCTCGCCGTCACCTCCCAGCTCACGAAGAAGCCCTCCGAGTACGTCCAAAAGGGGCCCCACGTCCGCGCGGCCCAGCGGCTCGCCCGGTACCTGGGCACCGAGCCCGAGCCCGGCACCATCGTCCGCTACGTGATCGTCCGCGGTCCCGGCAGCGTCAGCGACAAGGCCTACCCCGTCGAGCTGGCCCGGGAGGAGGGCAAGGAGCCGGACATCGACTACTACATCGAGCACCAGATCCTGCCCGCCGTCGAGCGCATCATGAAGGCCCTCGGGTACTCACGGGGGCAGATCGTGGGCGAGTCGACCGCCCAGAAGACGCTCGACCAGTTCCTGGGGTAACCCCCGCGTGCGGGTCGCCATCGTCGACGGGTACACCGACGAGCCCGCGGGACTCGGCGTCCCGCCCTACCTCGGCACCCACCCCCGGTACGCCTACGGGGCCGCCCGGGCCGCCGGCGCCTCCGAGGTCCGCTACGTTCCCATCGAGCGGGTGAGGGAGGGGAAGGTCGACCTCGACCGCTTCGACGTGGTCGTGGGCATCTGCGGCGTGCACACACCGGGCCGGTACCTCGGCGCCGAACCCGCGGACCTGAGCGAAATGCTCGAGATCCTGCGGGGCACGGACGCGATCACCGTCCTCGGCGGTCCGGCCGCCCAGTCCGGCCACGGCCGGATCGGGGGCGAGCCCCCGGAGACCGAGATCGAGGGCGTGGACCTCGTCGCCACCGGGGACGTCGAGGCGGTCGTGCACGACCTCGTCCGCGAGGGCTCACCCGAGGCCGTGGACCCGGAGCGCGAGCGCACGATCGAGGAGCTCCGGGAGTACGCGGTCAAGGGCGCCCCCGCCGCCCGCGAGCACGTGGACTACCCCGACGCCGTGATCGCCGAGCTGGAGACCTACCGAGGCTGCCCCCGGTACCTCACCGGCGGCTGCTCCTTCTGCACGGAGGTCCCGAGGTACGGGAAGCCCGAGTTCCGGCCCCCGGAGCACGTCATCGAGGAGGTGAAGGCGCTCTACCGGGTCGGCGTACGACACTTCCGACTGGGCCGACAGCCGTGCATCTACTCCTACCTGGCCCGGGGAATCGGCGAGACCGAGCGTCCCCGACCCAACCCCGAGGCCCTGCGCCGCCTGCTGCGCGGGATCAACGCGGTCGCCCCGGACCTGCTCACGCTCCACGTCGACAACGCCAACCCCGCCGTCATCGCCGAGCACCCGGAGGAGTCACGGGAGGTCACGAAGCTCCTCGTCCGGTACGGGACGCCCGGGAACGTGCTCGCCTTCGGCATCGAGACGTTCGACGAGCGCGTCGCCAAGCGCAACAACCTCAACGTCCGATCCCGGGAGGAGGCGTTCCGCGCCGTCCGCGTCGTGACCTCGATCGGCCGCATCCGCGGGTGGAACGGCCTCCCGTACGTGCTTCCCGGGATCAACCTCGTGTGCGGACTGATCGGCGAGGACCGCGAGCGCTACCGGACCGACGAGCGCGCTCTCAGGGAGCTGGTGGAGCGGGGCCTCGTCGTCCGGCGCATCAACGTGCGCAACGTCGTCCCCTTCCCCGGCACGGAGATGGAGCGGCACGGGACCCGATGGCTCGAGCGGAACCGGAAGCGGGCGGTCGCCTTCAAGCGGTTCGTCCGGGAGGAGATCGACCCGAAGCTGCTCCGACGCGTCGCCCCGAAGGGGACCGTCCTCCGGCGCCTCCGCGTGGAGCCCCGTAAGCCCGAGTTCGCCCGGCAGATCGGCTCCTACCCGATCGCGTGCCGGCTGGTGGCCGAGCGGAGACCCGGGGAGTGGATCGACGGGCTCGTGGTGGGGCACGGGGCGCGCTCCGTGGAGGTCGTCCCGCTACCGATCCGCAGGGAGGACGGGCCGGACACGCTCGCCCGGCTCCCCGGGGTCGGCCGAAAGGAGGCGCTGGACGCGTTCCTGAGGGGGCGCCGACCGCGCGTCCCGTACGCCCTACCCGGCTGGTTCGAGCTCTGATCCATCACCACCTCGGCGGTTTCCCGGTCATCTCACGGCGTTTCCAGAGTGCCCCCACCGACAGGGCCAGGAGCGTCAGCATCAGGGCCAGCACCCACTCCCAGATTCTCCGGGGCGGCGTGGAGGCGGCACCCGCCCGACGCATCGCGCGGGCGGCCTGAGCCCTCGCCCGCTCGTGGGACAACCGGCTCCGAGCGACCTTAGAGGATCTGGGGGCGGCCGCCCGGGACCCGCCGGACGGGGCGGCGGTGGCCGGGGATCCGGCCGCGGCCCGGACCACCGGTCGGGCCCCGCGGAGCGAGATCGTCCGGGCGGACCCTCCCCGGCGCCCTCCGGTCAGCCCGACTCGGCCTGTGGGGTTCCTCGCGATCGCGTACGTGGTCCGGGCCAGCGCGGTGGCGGCCCTGGCGACGTTGGAGACGGCCCGATGGAGAGCGCGCGCGGCGCTGGCGGCCTGGGAGGCGCTGGCGCGGGTGATCGCCCGGGCAAGGGAGCGCACGGCGGTCGCCGCGGCCCTCAGGGCGGTTCGAAGGGTCTGCCTCGGGCTGACCCGGGTGGGTTGGGCGCCCCCGACGGCTCGGCCCGATGGGTGGCTACGGGTCGTGACCCTGGTCGCCGGGGATCGGGGACCGGGTCGGGGAGGTGAGGGGGCGGGGGCGATCGTGGTCGTCGGGGCCGTGGGGGCGGTGGCGGCGCCGAGCCGAGTGAGCTCCCGGATGTCGCGGACGATCTCCGGGTTGTCCAGGGCCTGGTAGGCGGCCACGATGTCGGGGAGCAGCTGCTGCACGTCCGGGAGGTTGAGGGCGGCCGCCACGCGCTGGACGTAGGCGACGGTGCTCGGGTTGGGGCTCGTGTGGTGGCAGGTGGAGGGTCCGTACCGGGCCGTCACCCGCGCCCAGGCCCGGACGACCTCGGCCAGGGTCTTCCGGTCCGGGTGCCACAGGCCGGTTCGGGCGGCCTCGACGAGCCAGGACAGCGCGGACTGCACGTTCGCCCAGCCCAGGGCGGTTCGGGGCCGGTACCTGCCCAGCATGGTGACGACCGTGCGGGCGACCTGGGTCAGCAGCACGTCGCCCACCGAGCGCGCCTGGCGCATGGTGGAGAGGACGCCGATGAGGTTGCCGAGCCGCTTCTCCACCTCGTGCCAGCCCACGTCCGGATCGTGCGCCATCAGCGCGTGCCACCAGCTCGGGCTCAGCAGCTCCGAGCGGGTCTCGATGGAGAGCCGCTCGGCCAGGCTCTGCACGCTCGCCGTCATCGGGCTCCGGGCGACGGTGAAGTACACCAGCGGCTCGCGACCGCGCAGCCGGCGGACGTAGGCGGCCATCCCGCCGACCCACGAGTAGTAGTCGTTGACGTCGATCACGTTGAACGCGTTCACGATCTGGTCCACGACCACGTCCACGGTCCGCGACAGCGCCCGGAAGACCCGCAGCGCGGGCACCGCCGCCCGGTAGCCGGTCAGCTCGTCGAGCCGGACCTCCGTCCCGTCCGGGGCCTCGACGATGAACGCGTACGCGACGCGGGACTCGAACGATCGCACGATCGGCTCCGTCAGGCGCCGGTCCAGGTCCCCGGACCCGGAGACGCCCAGCCCGCGCGTCAGGCTCGACCACCCGAACTCGATGATCCGGTTGACCCCGGTCCCCTGCGGGTCACCCGGGGGCTCCCCGAACACCCGCGTCGCGGCGAGCCGCTCGTCCACGCCCTCCCGCACGAGCTCCAGGTAGTGCTTCCTCGGGTAGTTCCACTCCGGCGGCTCGTCCAGCCGGCAGACCATCCGGGAGGCGAGCGCCAGCAGTCGGACCAGCGGCTCGATCGACGTCATGACCGCGGTGCAGAGGGCGATCACGTCGATCCTCGGCCTCCGCACGGGGACGCCGTCCACCCGGACCGTGAGCCGGTCCAGCGGGATCACCCGGAGTCCCACGACCCGGCCGGTGCCCGGGTCCCAAACCGGCTTCACACCGAGCAGGTAGAGGACCTCCGCGATCCCGAGGCCCCCGGAGGTCAGCTCGTGGGCCGCGAACAGGACCACGGTGACGGTCTCCGGCCACCGGTGGTACGTCCGGTAGTACCGGGCGAGCAGCTCGTCCACGAGCCGCCGGGCCACGTCCCACGCCTCCGGGGTGGGCAGGGTCTCCGGATCGAACGGCACCCCGTTGCGCCCGACGGGGAAGGCCCGCGGGTTCCACAGCGGCTCCCCGAGCCCGCCCGTGGGCACGTGCCCCCCGGTCAGGAACGTTCGGAGCCCCTCCAGCTCGTACCAACCGGAGCGGAGCACGTGCACGTACTCCCGGTACGCGTCCGCGAGCATCTTCACCAGGTCCTCGTCGTACTCCCGGGTGACCTTGACCATCCCCTCCGAGGACAGCGCCTCCGAGAACCGGTCGAGCAGGGTCGAGTACACCCAGGGCTCGTGCAGGATCTGATCCGCCCGGGAGAGTAGGTCCGCGTCGTCCTTGAGCTCACCCTCGTCCATCAGGCGCACCCACTCGTCGAGTCGCCTCACCAGCGCCGGCTCGGAGAGAACCAGCCGCAGGAACCGCTCCAGGACCCGGATCGAGGCCTCCCTCAGCCGGTCGTACAGGTCCGGTCGCTCGTCGAGGAGCCGGTATACCTCCTGCAGCGTGGCCTTGCCCGTGAGGCCCGACACGACCGCCAGGTACGGGACGAAACGCGGGGCGTACACCATCACCGCCTCCCGCAGCGCGACCTCCGGCGACAGGTCCTCCCCCAGGACGTGCAGCCCGTAGAAGCAGGCCTCACCCCGCAGGCTGAGCAGGTAGTCGTGCAGCTCGCTCAGGAACTCGTCCGGGTGCTCCAACGCCCACCGCTCCGCGTCCCTCGGGGGCGCCTCGCCACGCTCCTGGAAGATCGCGCGCACGACCTCCTCCAGCAGGCCCAGCCGCTTGGCCTCCTCCACGATCCGCCGCAGCACCTCCCGCTGGACGGTCGGGCTGCCCCCGTACGCCGAGGCCGCGACGTACTCGGACCAGAGCCGCTCCAACCGCGCGTACCGCTCGAAGTCCCGGAAGTACCCGGTCGGCGGGGACGGGTAGGTGATCAGGACCGCGCCGCCCCGGTACTTGGCCAGCAGCGCCTCGCCCGGGTTCGAGACGATGTAGAAGTACCCCTGCGGGACGTCCGGCAGCAGCAGGTGCGTCCAGTCCGTGACCGTGAGACCCCGGTCGTGCCCCGGCAGGAACTCGAACGTCCCGTGCGTGCCCACGTACACCACCGCGTCCGCCCGGAACACGCGCCGGATCCACCCGTACGCCGCGATGTACTGCCAGTGCGGCGGCAGCGTCCGCGAGTGGTACGTGACGGACGTGCTCGACCAGCCCCGGGGCGGCTGCAGGACGATCGCCACCTTACCCACCACCAGGGCCGGGACCAGGCACCGACCCTCGTAGACCATCAGCCCCCGGTTGTCCGACGCCGACCCCCACAGCTCCCGGAACGACCGCAGCATCCCCTCCACGACCCGGCGCGCCCGCTCGTACCGGGCCGGGTCGCACCTCCGCACCAGCTCCAGGTACCGCTCCAACCGCGACACCACGTCCTCCCGGAACCACCGCTCCACCACGCCCGCCGGGACCAACTGGTCCGACGAGACCCGACCCAGCGTGACCTCCTCACCGTCCACCCGAACCCTCACCACTCCCCGCTCCACCACCACCTCCACCCGCGTCCCGTCCACGCTCGCCGACCACTCCGCCCGACCCCCCCGATACAGGCGCACGATCCGACCCAGCTCCGGCCGACTCCACGGGCCCACGTTCACCAGCAACGCCACCGAGCGCTCCGGATGGCGCGGATCCACCCCGGCGGCGAGCGCCTCCAGCGCCACCGCGAGCGCGTCCTCCCACCGCCTCGCCCGCTCCGGATCCTCCCGGTACCAGGACCACAGGCGCGCGAAGAACGGGGTGGCCGGGCCCAGATCGAACCCCCACGCGGCCAGCGCGGCCAGCAGGCGCACCAGGCTCCGCGGCACGTCCAGGTACGCGGCCCCCAACCCCGAGCGGCCCGGCGGGTAGCAGTAGACCACGAGCGCCACCCGCTTCTCCCGGTTCGGCAGCCTCCGCAGCCTGAGCAGCCGCTCCACCAACCCCGCCAGATCGTCCAGCGTGCCCGGCAGCAGCCGCGGGCCCTCCGGCGAGTTCAACCAGAGCACGCGGAACCAGAACCCACCCTCCCGCTCCGAGCCCAGCTGCACCTGGTACGTCCACTCCAGCAGCGGCCCCGCCAACTCGCCCGCGTACTCACCCACGCTCATCCGCTCGTCGCCCAGGAACGGGAAGACCACCTGCACCAGCGGCGCGTTCAACCGGGACAGCACGTACTCCGCCGGCCGCGGGAAGTCCAGGGTAAAGGCACGGAGGCTGACCACCGCCTCCACCCGCTTCCCCAGCTCCCAAAGCCGATCCAGCACCATCGCCGGCGTCACGAGCCCGAGCCCGCAGAACACCCCCACCGCCCGCGCCCCGTACCGACGCGCCACCGCGTCCAACCGGTCCACCACCGCCTCCACGACGCGCCTCACCGGCGTCATCAGGTAC
>Ga0256842_1000549_pt1 | contig 32979 bp, 38 predicted proteins | sample 4559240metaG_FD_185973 | JGI IMG/M metagenome (GOLD analysis project Ga0256842, IMG submission 185973) | Hydrothermal vent microbial communities from Guaymas Basin, Mexico - 4559-240 | ecosystem: Environmental > Aquatic > Marine > Hydrothermal vents | place: Mexico: Guaymas Basin | collected...
GAGAGCCGGCGAAGACGAGGCAAAGGGGCGCTTCGATGAGCTTTACGCGAAGATCGAGAACGAGGAGCTCCGCTCGATACTGGACGAGTGGAAAAAGCCAAAGCTTAAATTCTCTTTTGGGAATCTGAAAGAAAAAGTGAACCGAAATTAATGTCAAAAGGAGGGCAGAGCCCTCAGATTCTCGAAACGGTCTCGACTTCAGCCGATTCGACGTTCTCAACCTGCCTAAAGGCCTTGAGAACCTGGTCGAGGTCGTAGCCCTCTTCGTCCTTCGCTAAGACGTAGAACTTGAGGGCGACGAGACCGAAGGCTATCGGCTCGCGCTCGACCTTGGCGAGTCCGAACTTCTCTGGAAGAGCCTCCTTAAGCTTGGCCTCGAGCTCGTCGAGGTTAACCTCTGGATCGGTCGGCATAACCTTGACAACCGCAACCATGTTGTAGTCGCTCACTTCTTTCACCTCCTAGTTCACGGCCCCTCCCAGCCACACTTGGGGCACTTGTACGGGACGGCAAGGACCCTGCAGGACTCGCAGCGCCAGATGATGGCTTCGCCGCAGTTCGGGCAGACGAAGTGAGTGGCGTGCTCCCTCGGGGTTATCTCCTTTCCGCATGAGGTGCATACGGGTATCTCGAACTTCATTTCCTCAGCCACTGCGAACACCTCCAAGAAAGATGGTTTTTACTCACTGCTCACCGTTTCAAGGAATCTTTTATAAACCTTTCGAAAGGGCTCATAAATCCTCGCCTCATCATAAATCAGAAAGGAGAACGCTAATCATCGCCCTTTTTCAGATCTCCTCCTTAACCGAAACAAAGGACACCATAGTGACGGTTTGTCCGATTCCCTTTATCTCCCTTAGTTTGTCAATGACTATCTTTCCAATCTCCTCGGAGTTCTTCGCCCTGACTTTTATCAGGAGATCCCATTCACCTGTAATTATGTGGACTTCGTAGACACCGTCAAGCATTGCAACGCGTTTGGCAACTTCCCTTTGACTTACACCTGAGTCAGGGTCGTACCTGGCGAGGATGAAAGCCGTTGTTCCGAGGTCAAGCTTCTTGTAGTTCGGTTTTATCGTGAACTTCTCTATGATGCCTTCTTCGACGAGTTTTTTTATCCTGTAGTGCACTGTGGTCCTTGGTATCCCGATCTTTTTGCTGAGTGTTGCTATGTTTTCCCTTGCGTTTTTTCTTAACTCCTCAAGCAGTTTCATATCGATTTCATCGAGCAGTCCAGGCATCCCCTACCCTCCTGTCATCTGTACAATCTATCCTTTATATATTGGTCGCTCTTTGCTATTTAAGGTTTTCTTTGAGCCAAGTGGCAAAGGCCTTTAGGGCTCTCCCTCTGTGGGATATTTTGTTCTTTTCATCTGTTGTCATTTCGGCAAAGGTTCTGTCGAAACCGTCTGGCTTGAATATAGGATCAAACCCAAAGCCACCGCTTCCCCTGGGCTCCCTCGTTATCTCGCCATCAACCCGTCCTGTGAAAACGTGAAGCTTCCCGTCCCAGTAGGCAATAACGGTCTTGAAGTAGGCTCTCCTATTTGTTTCCCCTTCAAGGAGCTTGAGGATCCCTTGGTAACCGAGGGTCTTGTAAACATAGGCGGAGTAAACTCCCGGAAAACCCTTAAGCGCCTCGACGAAGAGGCCGGAGTCGTCGAGGAAGAAGGGGCCCTCAATCCTCTTCGCCAGCCACCTCGCACCGTACTCCGCAACTTCTTCAAGCGTATCTGCCTGTATTTCGGGATATCCCATGGGGAGCTGGTAAACTTTGACGCCGAGGGGTTCAAAGTATTTTCTTGCTTCCTGAACCTTGCCAGGGTTGGAAGTTATAAACGCCAGCCTCATTAAGAGCCACCGAATAAAAGAGGAGAGAAGGGTTAAAAGTTTTAGTCGATGATGTAACCAATCTTCTCGACGAGCTCTCTGCGCTCTTTCTTCTGCTCCTCTGTCTCGATCTTGTTGGCAGCCTTTCCGTCAACGACCCCGAGGACGCTCCTTCCGAGATCAGTCTCGGCCACGATGACCTGGAACGGGTTCTCGCTGGCACCGTAGACCATCGCCACCGCGGGATGGTTCTTGATGGTATTCAGGACGTTTATCGGAAAGGCGTTTTTCATTAAGATGACGAAGACGTGACCGGCCCCGATCTTGACGGCGTTCTTGGCCGCAAGCTCTTCCAATTCTTTGTCGTTTCCGGTGTACCGCGTGAGCTGGGGCTTGGCCTCGTTCATGGCTATGCCAAATTTTATTCCAGGTACTGCTGTGAGCAAAGCCCTTGCAAGATCGTCAACCGTGAATATCGAGAAGTTGCCCTGCCCGATTATGACTTCAACTCCCTCTGGTTTTTCAATGTCAACGACCTCGATCTTCACCAATTTCCATCACCGATAAAGGTTTTAATGTCTATTGATTTAACTTTTTTGTGGTTGGTATGCAGGATGTTAATCCTGATGAAATTCAGTTTCTCGTGGAGATATTGAACAAGCACCCAACCGAGAGCTTGAAGAGAATCGCGGAGCTTGAGGGCCTGAACTATTACAAGCTTACCCGGGTTTATAACAAGTATTATGGCAAGTACGTCTTTGTTAACGCATTGTACGACATCAGGAAGCTTGGTCTGAAAAGCTACGTTGCTTTTGTCTCAGTCCCCAAGGAGAGGCTTCGAGAAGTTGCGGCCAGGATGGTGGAAAATCCATTCATCATCGATGTTACCGCAATGTTTGGCTTCAAAAATGGCATTTCCGCCATACTCCATGTTCCAAAAGATCAAGTCGACCTTCTTGACGAGGTTATGAAGAAGTACTCGGATGATTACGAGTACTACGAAGTCCGTGCTTACCCGCCATCTGACGATGACGATTTCGGCGAATGGAACCTCTCCTATCAGTACGCCGTTTTGATGGACATCCTTAAATGGGACGCTAGGACGCCCCTTTCCGAGATTGCAAAGGAGCTCGGGAAAAGCAGACCCACGGTACGTTTCATGATTAAGACCCTCATGCAGAGAGGTATTCTCATTGGTTATATAGCCACGGTGGAGAATACTGAACACGATAAGGGAGTTATAGGGATAGCAAGTGAGCTGAGAGAGGACGTCCTCAGCAAGTTCGCCGAGTATGAGATAAACGTCGGCGTTCTCCTAGGAAGAGGCTATCTTCTTGAGTGGTACTTCTCATCGAAGGAAGATCTAGCTCAGAAGCTCTTTGAGTTCAGCGGCTACGTTGAGAAGCTCGCTATCGAATATTTTGACATGCTGGCCGATGTAAGGGATATGTATCCCAAGCAGAGGTTCAGCAGAATGGTAAGAAGGGATGGAAAAGGTTACAGATCTATTCTCGAATTCTAAGGCATCGGGCAGTACTCGATTCCCATGATGTCGCCGCTGGCCTGGTATTCAAGGGCCCTGCAATCGTGGCATACATACCTGAACGGACAGGTAGAACAGCCTTCAATTTTGTCCTTTGTTAGGCTCCAGAACTCTCTGAGCTTCTGGCTCTTCCCAACTATCCATTTGAAGCTCTTCTCCCTAAGGTCTCCGATGACAATGTTTCTAAGGAGTGGACAGGGTAGCACGAAGCCGTCGGCTGTGACGGCGACTGTTCCGGCAAGGCAATCGTGGTACTTGGCACTGGTTGGGTTGGCTATCCTTCTGAGCTCGATTAGATTGAAGTTCACGTGTCTCAATGACTTTGGATAAAGAACGTCAATGTAGACGGTGAAGTCGCTATCACCCTTAATAACTTTTTGAATGAACTCTCTGGCCTCCTCCAGCTCCTCCGGGGTTACGATTACCAGAACCCCTCTAATCCAGAGTTTCATTGCGGCTGAGATTATTGCGTCAGGGTCGTATTCGAGCTCGGCTATGTACTCAATCCCATCGATCGGGTCTATCTTCTCGATGTCCTCGAATAGAAAAACCGCCTTTATTTCCTCGATGCCCACTTTTAATGCAATCCTTGTTGCTCTGTTGAGTTCTTCAGGGGAGTCGTAGTTGGTTATCCAGACCTCGGTTCCACCCATGGACTTGAACTCTCTAAGGATCTTCTCTATCTCGTTCTCTTTCAGCTTTTCCCTTCTGAGAATGAACCAGTTGTTCCCGATGCATCCAAGTGAGCGAGGTATGCCATAGAGCTCGCTGAACTTCCCCTTGCCTGCCCCCAGCTGGAGGATGAGTCTTTCAAGGGTTCCTGCATGGGGCACTTCACTCCAGGGAGGCTTTCCAACGAACACGTCCTTAACTTTCGGCTTTGGTTTGGCCTGCAAAACAACCATCGACTCAACCTCTGTACTCTCCGCCATTGGTTTCACCGAAAAAGAGTACGCGATCATCGGTTATATACTTTTTCTATGCATATTTTACTCACTACTAAAAATAGTTAACAAAAGTTGAAAAACTAAACCCTGTGGTAATCGGGTATTGCCTTGTCCCCCTCTATCCAGAACGTGCCTTCATTTGTGACCTCCCTCTTCCACACGGGAACTCTCTTCTTGACTTCGTCCAAGGCCCACCTGCAGGCCTCAAAGGCCTCCTTTCTGTGGGGACCACTCGCCACTATTAGGATCGTGTCTTCTCCAACGTTTAATTCGCCAACCCTGTGCCATATCAAGATGTCTATGATGGGAAACCTCTCAAGTGCTTCCTTCCGGATCTTTTCCATCTCCTTAAGTGCCATCTCCTCATAGGCTTCATAGATGAGCTTTATCACCTTCCTCCCCTTATTTTCATTTCTGACTTTTCCGAGAAAGATCACATAGCCCCCAGCCCTGGGGTCTTCTATCAGCTTTATTGCCTCGTCCACACTGAAGGGTTCACTCGTAACCTTGACCTTTGCCATTAGGACCACCCTTCTGTTTTTTTCCTGGGCTTTTAAATAAATATTTGCCACAACATTTTTTAGGTCGAGCGAGAGTTTCAGCTGGTGATAAAGTGAGGAGCAAACTAATTGCAGTTGCTTTGGTTTTCATCGTTTTTACCTCTGGTTGCTTGAGCGGTTCAAAAAGTAGTGCCGAGAGCTCCGATCAGACGGCTCTTCCGGGAGCGACTTCAACGACCCCACGAGCTTCTTCCTCAACGTCTTCATTCCCAACTACGTCTTCCTTGTATTCCACGACATCCACGTCAACTGGGCGGGAAACAACGTCTACGACCCCTGCTCTGGACTACACAGGAAAGCTTCTTGACGCACTCAGGCAAATCTCCTCATACCTGGCCCTCATAAACACCACTATAAACTCCACGGTGCAGATAGAGGGTGGTGGGACCGTCAAGGCTGAAAACGTCTCGGTATTTTCAAACGCCTCGGTTTTCTATGACCTCGCCCATCGTAAAATGGACATGAACATGACGGTCCGTACGGAGCCCGCTGGTGGCCAGGTCTTTACGAGAATCCTCCTCTTGGGAGACGTTGCAAGGGTGTATTCCCTCGGGGGGTGGAAGGAGTTTAGAAGGGGTAATGAGAGTTTTACCGTTATAGAAAAGACCTTTGAGTCAAATCCCCTGTTCCTTGCCCTTAGCGCCTCCAATGGCGGTGAATGTCAAGTTATCACTGGTCAATACTACATTCTGCGTTGCACCAGCAAAAACGCCTTTAGGGAGCTTGTAGAATCTACTGTCGGTGTCCCGAAGGGTTCTGAGGTCTCTATTAACATGGGTACTATAGAGATCCTCTTCCATGGGCTTCAGCCAGTAGGTGGGAAGATAGAGGTCGGGTTTGTGATTCCTACAACTTACACTGATTCTTCAGGAGAATCCTTCAAGATGGTTCAAAAAGGTAGGATCGAGGAGACCTTTATCATACTCTGGGAGGGCTAAAGTTCGACGATCTCGTAGAGGTTGTGGGCTAGGTCTATCAGGAGAAGCTTGTTGAGGAGCGGCTCTCCAAGGCCAGTTATCAGCTTCACGACTTCCATTGCCTGGATCGAGCCGACAACTCCAGCGGTAGCTCCGATTATCGGGAGTTTTCCTTTTCCTTTTACATTCGGGAATATCTCCCTCAGCGTTTTTGTCTTTCCAGGGACTATCGTAGTCACCTGGCCGTAGGTTCCCTCGATGGCACCGTGTACCAGCGGCTTCCCCGTCCTCTGGGAGTAATCATCCAGAAGGAAGCGCGTCTCAAAGTTGTCAAGGCAGTCAACCATAATGTCCGCTTCCCCAAGTACTTCATCGATGTTCGCTCTGTCCAACTTAACGGGCTTTGCAACGATCTCAACGTCCGAATTGAAGCGTTCAAGCTTCCACTTCGCGGACATGACCTTTGGCCTCTTTTCGAGGTCTTCTTCCCAGTGGAGAATCTGTCTGTTTAGGTTGCTGAGCTCCGGTCTCTCTGAATCCACAAGGATTAACTTGCCTACACCTGCGGCTGTGAGATATAACGAGACCGGTGAGCCCAAGCCTCCAACCCCGACGACTGCTACGGTGCTCCTTTTGAGCTTTTCCTGTCCCTCCGTTCCGAGAATCATTATCTGCCTGTCATACCTTAGGAGTTCCCTTTCCGTGAGCATAGCATCACCTGTCCTATTCTTGAGCATGTTCTTATGAAAGTTCGGGTACGATTTGGACTACATGAGTAGCAAAACCGCTATATACTTCAAAGACCTCATTATTCATTGGTGGAGGAAATGGACATAGCGAAGTATATTGACCACACGAACCTAAAGCCCTATGCGACTAGGGAAGACATCATCAAGCTCTGCGATGAGGCAATACAGTACGGTTTCTATGCGGTCTGTGTTAACCCGTATCGCGTCAAGCTCGCCAAGGATTACCTGCGCGAGAAAAATGCCGATGTTAAGGTCGCGAGCGTCATAGGATTTCCGCTCGGTGCAACGCCGACGGAAGTTAAGGTCTTTGAGGCAAAGAAGGCTTTAGAGGATGGCGCCGATGAGCTCGATATGGTCATAAACATAGGCGCCCTCAAGGACAAAAACTATGAGTATGTGAAAAACGACATAGCCGAGGTCGTCAAGGTTGCCCATGAGAGGGGAGCAAAGGTTAAGGTCATAATAGAGACCTGCTACCTCACGGAGGAGGAGAAAATCAAGGCTTGTGAGCTGGCAAAGGAGGCCGGGGCTGACTTCGTTAAGACTTCAACCGGCTTCGGAACCGGCGGCGCTACTGTGGAGGATGTAAAGCTTATGAGGAAGGTCGTTGGCCCGGATATGGGCGTCAAAGCCGCTGGGGGAATCAGGACTTATGAGCAGGCCCTCGCAATGATAGAGGCTGGTGCGAACAGGATTGGCACATCAAGCGGTGTGAAGATCGTGGAGGGCTCAAGGAATGCCAAGTAGGGAGGAGATCCTTGAGCTCATTGAACGGGCATTTCAAGAGTTGAAGGCGGAAGGTGTCAATCCTGACATCCTTTTAGCCGGCCCCGAGTTCGTTAAAGTTTTGGGTGAGACCTCGGATGTTTTCGGCCTCTCAATCTATATTATTAAGGAGCTGGAGTACGACGCTGTCATAGCCGATTCAAGGTATCTCGGCCAAGTTAGGAAGGCTTCAAAACGGATCTCCATCGAGCCCCTCCTTGTTGAAGAAGAAGTCTGGGAAGAAATCAAAAACCTCTAATCACTCCTTTCTATTGGCTCAGGCCCCCTTTCAAGATTTCTCACGTAGAACGCTATCGCCGTCCCAATAACGACGCCTGTTACAACAGATACCGTTTTGGGGGCGAGGGTCGTTAAAGGTGTGGGCACGCCCTTTATCACCAGATACCCATAGTTACCACAGAGGATCGTTATCCCGGCCAGAACCGACGCTAAAAGAAGGTTTGAAAACTCCCGGCCCCTTTTTGCAAGGGTTCCTGCTATGCCTCCGGCTGTTGCGCAGAGCACGAGGCACAGGGTTGCCTCCTGAATCCCTGCCCCCATGAGATAAGTTGCTACTGCCACTCCAAATGCCCCTGATACTCCCCCTATCCATCCAAAGGCCAGGCTTGAGAATACCAGCCCAACGTAGCCTAGGCTCATTCCGCTTCTCTCAATTAGAGCTAGAACCATTGATACGATAAACGAAAATGCAACCGCAGAGATGACTACTTTGTTGCTAACGTTAAAATTTCCCCTGTTTCTCACTAGGAACCTAACGTACACCGTGAGAATGAGAAGCACGAATCCCTTCAGCCAGAGCGGATTTATTTCCATTTTACACCCCGGCAGGGATAAGGCTCTTCTCTTAAAATCCTTTTCTCAGAAAAGAAAGGAGAAAGGCATCACTTGAGGGCGGCCTTGAGGGCCTCCTCGAATATCTCCATCGCGACGTCGATTTCCTCCTTGGTGACAATGAGCGGTGGTATGAAGCGTATACTGTTGTCGCCGCAGCCGAGCAGTATAAGACCGCGCTTGACGGCTTCCTTGACGATCTTGTTCCTGAGCTCTGGGTGCTTCTCCTTAGTGTCCTTGCTCTTGACGATCTCGACGGCCTGGGCCAGACCGAGACCGCGGGCGTCTCCTATGACTTCATACTTCTCCTCGAACTCCTTGAGGTACTTGTGGAGGTAGTCTCCGACCTCCTGAACGTGCGGTAAAAGCTCCTTGACTATCTCGACGACTTCGAGCGCTGCTTCAATGGCAACGGGGTTGCCACCGAAGGTTGATGCGTGCCTGCCCGGCTTGTCGAAGGCTATGTCTGCCCTGTGGATGACACCGGCAAGCGGAAGCCCACCGCCGATTGCCTTACCGAACTGTATGGTGTCAGGGGCGATGCCGAAGTGCTCGATGGCCCAGAACTTCCCGGTTCTGCCAACGCCCATCTGAACCTCGTCGTCCGCTAAGAGGATTCCGTAGTTGTCGGCGAGCTTCTTGAGCTCCTTGAAGAAGTTCTTCGGCGGGACAACGTAGCCGCCCTCACCCTGTATCGGCTCGAAGACTATGGCGCCGACCTCGTGGGGCGGGACGTGCCTGAAGACGTACTCCTCGATGAACTCAATAACTCTGTTGACGAGTTCGTCGGGCTCGGCGTAACCGTCGATGTGCCAGGGATTCCTATAGGGGTTCGGATAGGGCACGTGCTCGACTCCAGGCATTGTCGGGAAGAACCCCTCCTGCTGAACCCACTTGCTGGCAGTAAGTGAAAGAACGGCCTGCGTCCTGCCGTGGAAGGCGTTATAGAAGGCTATGAACCTCTTCCTGCCTGTGCCATACTTGACGAGTTTCATCATGGCCTCGTTTGCCTCGGCACCGCTGTTCTGGTAGACGACCTTCTTCGGGAAGTCGCCTGGAGCCAGCTCGGTGAGCTTGTTGGCCAGTATCACAGCGTTCTCGTAGAAGAAGTCGTTAAGGGCGAAGTGGGTGAACTTCTCTGCCTGTCTCTTTATCGCCTCAACGACGCGTGGGTGGGTGTGGCCGACGTTAAGCACGCCGACACCGCTTCCGAAGTCGTAGAAGACGTTGCCATCAACGTCGTGAACTAGGATTCCCTCTCCGCGTTCTATGACTATCGGGAGGATCTCCGGGTCTTGAGTAGTCACGGCAAGGTACTCAAAGTTCCTCTCTATTACTTCCCTTGCCTTGGGCCCGGGGAGTTCCTTAACGTTTGGTCTAACTACCATATTCATCACCAGGCGAGGTTCAACGTTCGACTATATAACTTTGTGCTCAATGATGAACATCTTTGGCCGAAAGCTTTTCGACAATGCTTTAGAAAACCTGAACCGGTAAAAGAATGTCGTCTCATCGGATTGAAGCGGGAATCAATGTGTGCTCAAAAGGGAGAAGAGAGGTTGGAGTCCTCACTCTCCACCGTTCTTTGCTTTCCACTCTTCTAGGAACTCCTTGGCCGAGTTGGCTGCGATAGCTCCCTGGCCGACCGCTACCGCTATCTGCTTGAAGACGTTAGTTATGTCTCCGGCGGCGAATATTCCCGGAACCTTGGTACGCATGTGCATGTCGACAGGAATGTAGCCGTACTCGTCGGTTATGCCGAGGTGCTTTACGAAGTCTGTCTTCGGCTCGTAGCCGATGAATATGAAGACGCCGTCCACTTTCATCTCCCACTCTTCACCTGTCTTGACGTTCTTCAGTCTAACTGCCTCAACCTTGTTGGCTCCCTTGATCTCGGTGACAACCGTATTCAGTATCGCTGGGATTCCGCTTTCCTTGAAGCGATCCTGGAGTATCTTATCTGCCCTGAACTGGTCGCGCCTGTGGACGAGGGTGACATCGACGCCGATGCTTTTCAGGTATAGAGCCTCCTGGAGCGCGGTGTTGCCTCCGCCCACGACTATAACCTTCTTGCCCTTGAAGAGCGGGCCGTCGCAGGTGGCACAGTAGGAAACGCCCCTTCCCGTGAATTCTTCCTCTCCTGGAACGTTGAGCTTCCTCGGCGCTGCTCCAGCCGCTATGATTACTGTTCTTCCCCTATACTCCCTGCCGTTTTTGGTCTTCACCACAAAGTTGCCCTCTGTCTGGTCAATCCTCTCGACCTCGTCAAAGATTACCTCAACGCCGAGCTTCTTGACATGCTCGTGCATCCTGCTTGCCAGCTCCGAGCCACTGATTCCGTCTGGGAAGCCTGGGTAGTTCTCTATGAGGTCTGTCAGCGCCATGTTCCCGCCGAGGTCTTTGCTGATGATCAGGGTCTCAAGGCCGAAGCGAGCCGCGTATATTGCCGCGGTGAAACCTGCGGGTCCAGCTCCGATGATGAGCACGTCCCATATTTTGTTCTCGTATTCTCCACCGCGTGAGAATCCTCCCAAGCTGAACATTTTTTCACCTCCGGTTCTTAACTTTTGGTTGAATACTTAAAAGCATTATTATTGCCAAAAAATGGTTAAATTAAATCAGCTTGATGGAGCGGTCGAGGAGTAAGTGGAGTGTATAGCCAAGAAACGCTGCGAGCCCGATGTAGAACCCCTCTTCACGGCTCATTTTAAACCCGTATCCCGTGAGGGCAAAGGCCAAAAACCCGTAAACTGCCGCGAAGAACAGAGAGTGCACTATCCCCCTGTGCTTGGGCATTAAGGCTGTGAACAGGTACCATCCCGCGAGCCCTGCGACTGCCGCGATCACCCACGCGAGCACTGGGTTGAGCCATTCTGGGCTGAGGCTTACCTTATCGCTGGCCCAGAGGAAAGCCGCGCTTCCAACTGCAACGCTTACTATGGGCTTTGTGCCCCTGTGGATCAGGGAATCTGGGTGATCCATATCTGGCAGGTCGCTTCCAAGAACGTAGAAAGCGTATCCCAGTACCAGTGCTATGGGGGTCAGCTTAAGGGGGAGGTTCAGGTAAACCCTCAGGGCTTGGCCTATTAGCACGGCTACCGGATACGTCACTATGCCGCTAAGCACGTGAGTATCGTAGTTTGGCAAGACCTCACTCCCCCTTCTCTTCGAGGAACTTTCTAACGTAGTGTGGCACCTTGTAGTTCCCTCCCGGATCCCCTACGAGGAACCCTATTGTGACGAGCTTGTTCAGGGCCTCGTAAACTTGGCTTGCTGGCTTTTTGAGCTCCTTTGCAACGCTTATGTAACTTACTGGGCCACCATTGAACTTCTCGACTATAACTTTCACGAGGTCGCGGTAGTCCTTTGGAACCCTCCTTAGATATTCCTCGAGACTCTTCGGCTCCTCGAGAATAGTGCTAACGACGAGCTCATCTATCGGGTCGAAAGCGTGCTTTACCGCCTCGCTCAGGACGTAGTGGAGCAGCCTCAGAATCTGCCTTGGATTGCCCTTTGCTAGATCATGGATAAGTCTTATCGCCTCTTCCGTGAAAGGATATATTGGGTTATCGGTGTCCCTTATGCGAACGCGGTTGAGCCTCTTTTTCACGAGCTCGAAGGTCTCCTCGACGCTCATCGGCCTGAGCTTGAACTCGTAGTGGAGGCGCATAAAGAAGGCTGGGAAGAGTTTGGTATACTCCTCATAGGCCTCGGGGATGCAGGCGAATGCAACAATGCATCCGGGGGGCATCGTGCTTATTACATGCCTGAGCATCTCAAAAAACTGGATTTTTTCTTGGTCTCTCGCGCCCTGCATGTTTTCGAGCTCGTCGAGGAGGAGGGCGGAATAGGGGTACTTGCGGAGCTGCTGGACGAGAAGCTCTGCGATGTCCCTGCTCTTGTATTCCTTCGTATCGCTGAGCATTTTTTCAAGCCTGTCTATGAACCCCAGCTTCCTGCTCAGGTTTTCGAGGAAAATATTTGTCCTGCTCCTCGGGGGTTTCAGCGCATAGAAGATGTCGCGGGTGAGCTTTAATATGTCGTTCGTGTCTACTTTGACGTATATGGCCTTTCCTCCTTCCCTCTCGATTGCGCGGGCGATACTCTTGAGCCTCTGGGTTTTACCCATCCCTAATGGCCCCACTATGCTCATCGCTATCGAGCTCTTGTTACTTATAACCTCGGAGATTATCATCGAGAGCTTCATGTCAACTTCCTGGTAAACATGAATCGCCTCAACGTCGTCAATACCCTCACTCGCGAGCTGTTCAAAGGGATTCCTTGAAAGGCCGTAGATCTCGTAAGTCTGAACGGGATAAACTTTAAGTTCTTCGCTTTCCATTCAACCCACCCGGACTAATTTGTTGATTTTAAATATAAAAGTTTGTCCACCGGTGAGCCGAGATGGTTGTCCTTATCGTTACTTGTCCCCCTGGGAGAGAGGGAGATGCGATCCTTGAGCTGGAATGGGCCCTTGAGCGGGTTCGCGTTAGGGGAACAGACTGGAGAGGGCTTCTGATAGCTGAAAGCCCTCTTTCCAGGAGAGAAGTAGTTGAAAGATTAAAAAGGTTTGAAACTCAAGCAATTCAGCGGGTCGTCCCCCTTGACCTCCTTGTCCCAGCTTCCCCTGAGGTGATAGAGCAGAGGGCGGTTGAACTCATGAGTGGCAAAAAAGGAACATTCGCAGTTAGAGCAAGGGTGAGGGGGAACAAGAGGCTGAAAGAAAAGGATTTGGAGAGAAGCGTAGGGGCGGCGGTCGTAAGGGCCCACGGCCTAAAGGTGAACCTGACTGATCCGGACTGGACGATCGTTGTTGAGGTTCTCGGAAAGAAGGCCGGTGTTGGAGTGCTCGGCAGGAATGAAATCCTGAGGTTCCAAGTGGTTGAGTAAGGGGGTGTTATTGTGAGGCGCTGGAAGATGGGCCTACAGGAGGAGTACCTGAAGGCGATAGCTGAAGGCAAAAAGAAGATTGAGGGTCGGCTATACGATGAGAAGAGACAGGCGATAAAGCCCGGCGATGAGATAGTCTTCGAGGACAAGCTCGTCTGCGTCGTCAAGGACATAAGGGTTTACTCGTCGTTCAGGGAGATGCTGGAGAAGGAGGGGATTGAAAACGTCCTGCCAGGAGTAAAGAGCATCGAGGAGGGCGTTAAGATCTACAGGCGCTTTTATTCAGAGGAGAAGGAGAAGAAATACGGCGTGGTTGCGATAGAGGTCGAGCCGGTTGCGTGGATTGGGGAGCCGTTAGAATGAGGTAATCCCCTGTTCCCATTTCTCGAAGTCTTTCTCAATGGTCTTGAGGTTTTCGATTGTCATGTGGTACTCCTTCTCGCTCAGGATTCCCATGATTTTCTCAAGCACCCACGCGTTCCCTTTCATATGCAACAACCAGACTCCAGATGGTCTTTGAAAGATTAGTGAAAGAAAAGGAAATCACAGATACCTCTCCTTCACCCAGCGGATGAAGTAGTCCGGGTTCAGCTCCTCGCCGAGGGCCTTCTTCAGGAGCTCCTTCGGCGGGTAGATGCTTCCCCAGCGGTGTATCCTCTCCCTCAGCCAGGCCTTTATCGGCTCGAACTCCGCTTTAGCAACTTTTTCCTCGAAGTCGGGGATGTCCTTCTTCATGTGGTAGTAGAGCTGGCTCGCGAGGAGCGTTCCGATGCTGTAGGTCGGGAAGTAGCCTATCGTTCCGTGCGCCCAGTGGATGTCCTGGAGTATTCCTTCTGCATAAGTCTTGGGCCTTATGCCGAGGAGCCTCTCCATCTCCTCGTTCCAGAGCTCTGGCAAGTCTTTGGCCTTGACGCCCTCGTTGAGCATCATCCTCTCGAGCTTGAAGCGGAGCAGTATGTGGAAGTTGTAGGTGACGACATCTGATTCAGTCCTGATGAAGTCAGGCCTGACCATATTGAAGTACAGGTAAACGTCCTCGGGCGTGTAGTTAGCCATGAAGGGCAGGTTTTCCTTCAGGACGGGGTAGATTAGCCCCGCGAACTCTCTGCTCCTTCCGATGATGTTCTCCCAGAACCTGCTCTGGCTCTCGTGGATTCCAAGGGAAACTCCACCTGCTATCGGGCTGAACATGAACCTCTCGTCCTGCTGGAGCTCATACAAAGCGTGTCCGAACTCGTGGACTGTGCTGAGTACTGTCCTCCTGAAGTCGTAGCCCTCGTAGCGGGTGGTTATTCTAACGTCGCGGATTCCAAACTCTGTGGTGAACGGGTGGGCCGAAACGTCGAGCCTTGAACGGACGCCGAGCGGGAAGCCGAACTTCTGGAGAATCCAGAGGTTGACCTTTTCCATCTGCTCTTTCTCATAGCGCTCCTTCTCGAGCGGGTGGCTCTGTGGAACTTTGCCCTCCTCCATTATCTTCTCAAGGAGCGGCTTGAGATCCTTCTCAAGCTTGTCGAACATCCTCTCGACTTCTTTGGTCCTTAGACCCTCCTCGTAGAGGTCGAGAAGGGCATCGTAGGGTTCGTCCTCGTAGCCGAGATACTCGGCGGCCCTCTTGGCGAGGTCTATGATTTTGTCGAGCCAGGGCTCGAACTTTGAGTAGTCGTCGGTCTTCTTAGCCTCCTCCCAGGCCTTGGTCGCCTGACTCGTTACCTCGCTCATCTCCCTGAGGAACTCTGGCGGGAAGGCCTTGTTAATCCTTATCTGCCTGTCGAGAACCCTAACAACACCGCGCTCGTATTCGTTGAGGTTCTCAAGGCCCTTGGCTTTCTTGACGAGTTCCACAAAGTCCGGTTTGAGGAGGAACTCCTGGCTGAGAACGGAAAGCTCACCCTGAGCAACGCTCCTCTCAAGGATTCCCTCCTTCGGCATGTTGACCTCCATGTCCCAGCTGAGGACGCTCTGGGCGTGGCCAATGGCCCAGATGCGCCTGTACTTGGCCAGAATTTCCTTAATAACCTCGTTCTGGAAGACTGTCTCCATCGGAATCACCGAAAAAATTTTGGGCACAGTAACTTTTAAACCTTTTCGATGGGCATCTAAACGGAGGGGTAGAAGTCGATTACTCAACCGGAAACCGCTTAAGGGGACGGTTGTAGTCATCAAAAACGCGCAGTTGGTGGTGACGATGAAGCTCGACTTGGTCGTCCTCGGTCACGTTTCCGTTGACCATATCATATTTCCGAGGAAGGAAGAGATACTCCTGCCTGGCGGAGCTGCGGCGGCCGTTGCGACCTCTGCTGCCCTTGCCGGTGCAAGAGTGGGTCTCGTGACCAAAGTCGGCGAGGACTTTCCCGAGGAATGGATGGAAAAGCTCGCACAGTACGTTGACATCGGAGGTGTTCAAATCCTGCCTGGAAAGACCATCCACATCTACATGATTTACCACGAGGACGGGAGCGTTGATGCCCCCGTCGAGATGGGAGTTGCCGAGAAGATGGGTGAGACGCCGATTCCGGAGGAGTACATGGGAGCGGAAGTCTTCCACATAGCCCCTATTCCGCCGGAGGAGCAGTTGAAGGCCGCTAAAAGGCTTGAGGGGAAGAGGATAAGCCTCGACTTCACCCCGACGTATATGGCCGACTATCGGGAGAAAAGAGACCTCATGAGAGAAATCGTCTCGCGGGCCGAGGTTGTCTTTCCGAACGAGAGGGAGGCACTCGTCATAACCCACACAGAGAACGTTGAGGAGGCCGCAGAGGTTCTCCACGACTGGGGAGCAAAAATCGTTGTCATAACCCGCGGTGAAAGGGGAGTCCTTGTCTACGACGGACAGTTCAGGGAGTTCCCGGCACTCCCGATAAAGCCGGAGGAAATCGTTGATCCCACGGGTGCCGGGGACGCCTTTGCAGGAGGTTTCTTGGCAGGCTATTCCAGGGGAAAACCGCTGGAAGTCTGCGTAAAGCTCGGACTGGAGCGGGCAAGGGAAGTTTTGAAGAAAAAGGGAAGCTGGAGCGTTTAGCCCTCTCCTGCAGTTTTTGTAAACAGGTAAAGGGCCAGCACGAGGCCGGCCGCTATTGCGGTGATCTCCACTTTGGGCAGGAAGGGGGGATATCGTGTAGATCAACAGGTACGTTGGAATGCTTAGGAAAGTTGCCAGTACCAGAACGGCGTAGTGCTCATAAGGGGCCCTCTCCCTGTCCATTTGGCCCATTTCAACCGCTAGAAGTGCCAGTGCGACGATGGACAGTCCGAGTACTCCCCTGATATTTTTGTAAACGAGTATTATCCCCGTCCCAATCAGGAATATCATGCCAAAGAAGTGCCAGTGTATTCCCATTAATGCCAGCGGGAAAAGAAGGAGGGCCCATTCTCCTGCTGTGGTGTAGAGCAGGTAACTTGAGAGCACCAGGGGAATCAACGAGTAGAGCCTCCTTTGGAGCCTTCTCATAGGCGGATCACCTCTGCGATGGCGGCTTTTAGAGGTTTCTTGACATCCCAGTCTATTATAATGCCGTGGGCGGCCATCTTTTTGAGGTGCGCCTTCCTCTTGAGCCTCAGTAGCTTGGGGGCCAGCTCTTCTTCCTTAGTTTTGGGCTCTACACCACTGTACGGATCTGGGGACACAACGACGCGGTAGCCGTAGGAAGCCATGGTTCTGAGGGCCTCCCTGCTCTCCTCGGTCTGAAGGGTGGAAAAGTAAAGGAGCTGTGCCTTGGCGGGAAAGCGGGAGCGGATAAGGTGCTCGACCTGGTAGGCTATCATATTGTTTTTGTCGGGCCGGGCCGTGCTGAGGAAGTCAATGCACTTGAAGAAGTGCCTCTTCCCGTAGTCAACGCGAACCCAAAGGGGCACTGCCTCGGCCAGGAGCAGACCAAAGCTCGTTCCATTGTTTAGGGCGTTGAGCATTAGCGAGGCCGCAGCTCGGATGAGATAATCAAAGACCCTCTGGCTTTTGTAAGAGGCATCGACTATGAAAATGACGTCCACCTTTCTTTCGCTCTCGTATTCGTTGGCCATTATCCTGCCCGTCTTTGCGGTTGCCTTCCAGTTGATTATCTTCAGCGGGTCTCCCGGCTGGTACTCCCTTATTGCGTGGAACTCGACTCCTTCTCCGACTCTGGGAGATGGGAGCGGGCCCGCGGTGATCTTGGTGCCCTTGGTTGAGTAGGGTGTTGGGACGTCCTCGATGAGGGGCATACCTATGAGTTCCGTGTAGTGCTCTATGAAGTAGTCGAGCTTGAAGAAGCCCATTGGATCTCGGTAACTCACCCTCACGCCGTTGAATTCATGTATCCCTCGTTTGACCCTAACCTTGTACGTTATTACCCGTTCTTCATCTTTTCCAAGCGAGAACACGTGTTCTCTGCTCCCCTCGACCAGTTCAAGGCCCTCCGGGAGGTCTTCTTCGATTTTGAGACTGGGTATCCTTGTACTGGACTTTATCCTAAGCTTTATCTCCGCGATCTCTCCTTCGAGCATCCTATCGTGGGGGATCTCCCTCTGGATTTCGAGCTTTATCCCCGGCCTGAAGAAGAACAGCGACACGAAGAATACCCAGAGTATTGGGAGCATCAGGTAAACTAACTCCCAGCGCAGGAACAAAAAGGCGGAGATCATTATAACCCACATCGCGAACAGGGTCTCTGCCCCTCTCTCTGTCAGTTCGGGCTTGATTTCCCCTGCCATAGCCATCACTCGAACTTTGGAACTGGAACCCGGTCGAGGACCTTCTCCAGACTGACCCTTGTGTACCACAGCTCGCGCTTGAGGATGAGCCTGTGACTCAGTGCGGGAACGGCAACGGCTTTGACGTCGTCGGGAATCACGTAGTCCCTTCCGTTGAGTGCCGCGTATGCCCTGGAGAGCTTGAGCAGGGCAAGGCTCCCCCTCGGGGATGCACCAACCTCGATCTCCTTCTTGTCCTCTCGCGTTGCGGTGACGATGTTGGTCATGTACTCTAGAATCGCATCGCTTATGTAGACGTTTTCGATGGCTTTCTGCATCTCCACGACTTCCCTGGGCGTCGTTACAGACTGGATATCTACCTCTTCCTTCTTCCTTTCCATCCTCCGGCGCAGTATCTCGATTTCTTCCTCCTTGCTTGGATAGCCGACGCGCAGTCTGACGAGGAAACGGTCAAGCTGGGCCTCGGGCAGGGGATAGGTGCCCTCCTGTTCTATCGGGTTCTGTGTGGCTATAACTATGAAGGGCTTTGGAAGCTCGTAGGTCTCGCCTTCAACCGTCACCTGTCTCTCCTGCATTGCTTCAAGCAGAGCGGACTGGGTCTTCGGGGGAGCGCGGTTTATCTCGTCCGCGAGGAGGACGTTGGTGAAGACAGGTCCCTTCCTGAACTCGAACTCAAGGGCTCTGGCGAAGCTCTTGGCCATGAGGGTCTTTGCAAGGCCCGGCAGATCCTCCAGCAGGATGTGGCCGTCTGCCAGGATCGTCGTCAGTATAAGCTTGAGCACCTCGTCCTTTCCAACTATTGCCTTCTTAACTTCCTTAAGGACTTCTGAACTTCCTCAACTTTCATTTATGTCCACCTCAACAACCTTCAAGGTCTTCTCAAGGTTCTCCAAATACACTCTGCCTTCTAGTAACGGAGGGGTACGAAATCTTTAGCTCTTCTCCGAAGAGGTATGCGAGTGTGATAAGCGATAATGCCAGCACAGAGAGCCACCTGAGCATATAGGCCTCAAACACCACGCCCCCTATCAGGGGCAGGGAGATTAGGATCAGAAACGATTTACGTATTTTCATCCATCCCCCTCCTGATCTCCCTGTAGAGGCTCAAAGCCCGTTCAGCGTCTTCCCAGGTTACTTTTTCGGGTGCGTACTTGGCCTTCTCAAACAGTCTTGTCAGCTCGGTGAAGGCCTCCTTCCTGAACCTTACCCGCCTCGCGTGCTCCCAGTGAGTCCAGCTCTCCTTGTATGGAACGCCGAGCACCTCAAGCCAGAGGACAGCGTTCTTGTATATTCCAACAACGGCCTCCCTCGGGTCGCTGAACATATCGAGACCCAGCTCCCCCACCTTTCTGTCGAAAAGCTCGGCCCTTTGCCTCATCTCCCGGGGCTTCCTTTTCTTGAGGGCATCGCGGTAATAGGCAACAGCAAAGTAAGCAACAGCCACTACAAAAACGATAATGGTGGCGTAGAGAATGTAAACGGGCGAAGAAAAGACTGTGGAGGTAGCGTTTGTTGAAGTGACGTTATATTTGGGAAGCGCCGGTCCGCCCACGGAAGCGTGGTTGGTGGTGGCGTTGAAGGACGAGTTGGAAGGGAGGGGAGTCTTTTTTGACCCATAACAAGGAAAACAAAATAATATCCGAGAAGCCCGATAAAAATTGCAATCCACGAAATCGGAGACGAGAGTTTAGATTCCCTCTTGGAACTGATGTCTCGCCAGCTTAGGAGTATAAAAGAGGAGGGCCAGCACCGAGACTATCGTGGCGGCACTCAGAAGGATTCCTATTGATGACGCGGAAGTTCTTTTCAACTCCTCCGTCTTTACGCTGTACCCCATTAGAAGTGTCATCAATAAAAACAGAAGAACCAGCAGGAGCAGTGACTTTACCCGGATGGACATTTCCATCACATACAGTGGGAAGAGCACGTTTAAAAGCTTTTATGCAAGTTAAACCTTGGTGGTAGCATGGAAAAGATTCCGAGGCTCTACGTCGAGAGCACAAGGGAGGAGTGCGTGAAGGACGGGAAAGTAACCGGCGACTGCGTGATAATAGACGGCAACGTAGAGGCGTGGCTCAGGAAGGGAGAGCCCGTGCCTGAGTTCGTGAGCGAGAAGGCGAAGTTCCTCATCAAGGAAGTCTACGACCGCTTTTACCTCTACGTTGACAGGATTGAAGGAAGGATGCTCCTTGATGCAATCATAGTGTTACCAGACGGCAGGACAAGGATTTACCTCAAGAAGGGCGACGAGCTGATGCTCCTCCCCGTTGAGGGCTTCACGAAGACCCTAATAGCGGACGTCGGCAACAGGGTGAGGACGGGCGATGCCTTCGCGGCGGTAACGACAAGGAAAGGAGAAGTTCACTACCTGAGGCCACCAAGGAATGGGACGGTAGTGTTCATAGATGAGATAACTAACAGGCCCCACTACGTCTACTACATCCTTCCTGAGGACTGATTGCTTTCTTTTTGTTGCCAAAGCTTTATAAACCAAACCGAGGAGTGTGAATGAAAGCAATTTGGAGTTGAAGGAAATGAAGGTTGAAAGTGGGGATTTTGTTCTGTTCAATTACACCGGCAGGTACGAGGACGGCGAAGTTTTCGACACATCTTATGAGGACGTTGCCAAAGAGCACGGCATATTTGTCGAAGGCAGGGAGTACGCCCCTATCGGGGTTACCATTGGCGCGGGCGAGATAATCCCTGGCATAGAAGAGGCCCTCATTGGAATGGAAGTCGGCGAAAAGAAAGAAGTCGTCGTTCCTCCGGAGAAGGGCTATGGAATGCCGAGGGAGGATCTGATAGTTACCGTTCCAATCGAGCAGTTCACCTCCGCGGGCCTTGAGCCAATCGAGGGAATGTACGTTATGACTGACGCAGGTATAGCTAAGATCCTTAAGATCGGGGAAAAGACCGTTAAGCTTGACTTCAACCATCCTCTTGCCGGAAAGACCACTGTTTTTGAGATTGAGGTTGTAGAAATAAAGAAGGCCGGTGAGGTCTGATTTCTCTTCTTACTTTCAAAGGCTCAGATTCACGTACTTCACTCCCTGGAAGACGAGGGTGCCCATTATTGCCAGCATTATGCTGTACTTTATTCCTGCAGAGAACTTGCCTTCCCTGATGACCCCTATTCCAAGTCCCGACACCACCGCCTGTATTATGACGAATCCCCGGAGTATGTTCAGAACGGTAGGAATCTGGCCCACTGCCGACCCTTGAATTATTAAACTCATTATCTTTCCAACTATCCCTATGATGGCGGGGCCCACGAACCCACTGGTTATTATGAAAAACATCATCTGCATCCCCGTTGATGCCTTTCTCTCCTGCTTTATCCTCAGGATCTCCCTTACGTCGTTGGCAACGTAGACTAAAACGTCGCTCATCGGTGCACCCCTTTCTAGGGCCTCTATGATTATCATCAGGGATCTGTATATAACCGGGGACTTCCTGTTTCTCACTGCCATTACCTTCAAGGCCTCAACGGTCGAACGGCCCTTTTTGATCTCGCTGACAACCCTCTTGAACTCCTCCGTAAGTGCACCAAACTTTGCCGTCGTTAAGTCTTCAAGGGCCTCTGAGAATGAAATTCCAGCCCTTAGAGAGCTGGCGAGGTAAAAGAACGCGTCCGGCAGGTGCTTTTCCATGTCTTCTATTCTCTTTGAGATTCTCCAGTACGGGTATGCAAAGGCCATCCCTATGAAAACTGCCACAAGTGTTAGTAGGCTGTAACTCAGATTTAGAGTCGCTATAAAGACAGCGGCGGCAAAGATAATCGAGAGGAGCATGGAGATTATGAGGTACTCTATCGCCAGGAACTCTATTCCCGCGGAGTATATGAACAGCTCGTATCGCTTCACCCACTTTGGTGGCAGGATTCTCTCCAGGGCCTTAGTCAGCAGGGGTGCTATTCCTCTGGATTCCTTTGGCATCTATCTCACCTCGGCTCCCCGCGCTTTATCATCGTGACTATTATCAGTGACAGCATTGGAAACGCAAAGAGCAGGATTACTGCCAGTGCTGAAGGCGATAGTGCTAGTGCGCCTCCTCCCCTTTGGGCGCTGAAGGCTGAAGCTGCCAGTATTGCCACTATGAACATCGTCGGCATAACTATCGTTATGAACATGTAGACGAAGGCTATACCGTTCACTTTTTGGACGTATTCAACGAGCTTCATCCTGTACTCGAAGGCAAAATCCTCAGCCATCTTGTAAAGGATATCCGCAAGGTTTCCACCGAACTTTATGGCTCTGAGTATCTGCTTCACGACCCTGCTAACGTTCTCGGAACTCATTTTTTCCTCAAATTTCTCAAGGGCCTCCTCAAACGATGCCCCCGCTCTCATATCCCTCACAATAAGCTCAAACTCCTCAGAGGCAACACCGTAGTCCGCTTTTGCTACGGAAACGAGTGCTTCAGCTATACCAACCCCCGCGCTCAGGAGAGACGCCATATGTCGAAGAATGTAGGGAAGGGCCTTTTCAACCTCAGCGACTCTTCTTTTCCAAACTATTTTGGGATAGTTCCGCATATAGAGGAAGCCACCTATGAAACCTAGGAGTCCGATCATCACAGAAGTGAGGGGGTCCAGCTCAATGAGTATGCCAAGGAGGAATGAAAATAGTCCAGCAAAAATTGATGTTAGGATTATCAGGGCTACGTATTTTTCTTTCGACATCCTTATGTTTGCTCGGTAAAGGTCATAGTCGAGGCCCTTTATTGATTTTGTCAGGGACTCAACGGGGCCCCTGAACCTTTTCAGAAATCCCTCCGCAAGTCTCTCTCCGAAGGATGTTGTTATTTCCTTTCTCCTCCATTCAAGGATCTCATCGAGTTCCCTCTCCCTCTCACTCTCTTTGCTTTCTTCTATCTCTTTCTGGAGTTCTTTCAATGTCCTAAGCCTTTCCTGGATTGTCCCTTGGCGGGGGATCCTTCTTCTCGGTCTCTCCGCAACCTCAAGCGTTCTACCTCCGAGCTTCTCAAGGAAGTTGAGAAAAGACTCAACGATACCCATGCGAACACCTCACGTTATGTTCTGGATCCGCTCTTGTATCTGGACAGAGCTGTCCCGCTCTATTTTCTCTAGCAGCGCCTCTTCGTCTATGTAGAACATCTTGATGTAGTGACCGACGTCATTTATGCTTCTTATGCCCTTCTCAATCATCCACTCGAGGATTATCTTCCGTTTCTCCTTCTCTATCTCCAGCTCACTTATGCTCATTCCCGTATGCCTTGAAAGCTCGTTCATGACTCTGCTTGGAACTCCCGTGGGCAGGAGTTCATCCTTGGCAGGGTCGTACTTGTAGAGTTTGTTGAGCTGTATGCTCTCCCCCTCTATTCCCGAAATCTCAGCTATCTCGGTAACCCTTCTCACGGTTCCCTTCTTCCTGCTGTTGAACCTGACCTGCATGATGATTATGTCGAGGGCAGGGATCATTATCCTTGGAACGTTCATTGGCGGGCTCTCAAGCCTGACGATCGTTTCTCTGGCACTGTTTGCGTGGATAGTGCCCATGCAGTTCGAGACGAGAATTCCGTTGGCTACGTAGTTGTGGTCCTCCTCGACGGTAAGATCGTATAGGTACTCTATGCCGAGCTCTTCGGGCTCGACTTCTTCAACGCTTACAACCTCATCCCAGTAAACGTCTCCATCGGCAATAAGCTCAAGCCTCTTGGCCTGAACCCACGCGTCCTCGTCCTTTAGGTCATTCGCAACCTGTTGCAGGGCGAGGGCTATTCCCTTCAGGGCGGAACGCCTGATTTCTTTCGTTCTGCCCTTCTCAACGTGCCTTATAAGGCTCTCCGATATTTTCTCGCCCGCATAGGCGGAGGCGAGCTTTGAAAGCTCTGAAACTGTGAGGTTGAGCCGTTTTCTGAGGGGTTCGAGCATCGCCGGGGAAATCGGGACGCGGTCAGTTCTCTTCCCGCGGTGCGATCTGTATCTCTTGAGGATTTCTTCAAGCTTTGCCCTCTTCTTTGAGTGCCTGAGCGGGATGTACCGGTGGAACTTAGCTAGGTCATCAACGCCCCTGATGGTAACCCTGAAGATTATACCCTCCTTGTAACCTCCCTTCTTCACGCGGGAGACCGTGCTTATTATTCCCAGCCTCTGGAGGGCATACCAGACCTTTCTCGCCAGGTTCTCGCTTCTCGTGGTTAAAATTACTGCAGGACCCTTCTCATCGACATAGGCATCGGCATCGAACAGACCCGCTATGAAGTGCCTCAGCAGTTCGTCATTTGACAGAACCAGGTCAGGGACATCGATCTGTTCCTTGCGCCCCTTGGGTATTCCAAAGGCCCTGTGAAGGAACTCTGCAAAGGGCTTTGATCCGTACGTTACCACAGTGTAAGCGGATTCGCGCTTGACCTGCGGCCTGCTCTCAGGGAGGAACTCCGAGAGGGAAGATGTGAAGGCGTTCATGTACGACTCATCATCGAATGTTGCCGAGATGTAGTAGCCGTCTGAGGATATATAACCGTCTCCGAGGAGGACTCCAACGGCATAGGAAAGTCTCTCGTCGACCTCGCGGACTATCTTCACAGGTTTGGAGTTAACTGAGAGCAGGTACTGGGCCGTCTCCGGGGGAATGCCATCGTTTGAAACTTTCAAAAGGCCCTTTCCGTTAGGGACGAGATAGTAGTCACTTATTCCGGAGTAAACAGCCGGATCAACGATGGCTTTCCTCTGGGGCGGCTTCGGCGGTTTTCTCATCACTGCAACCCTGTCACCGGGCTTCAGTTTCTCCGCCTCTTTCCTGACCACGTCACCGTCAGAGAACACAAAGAACGGGTGGGTCTTCGTGAGTATAACTTCGTTGCCAGTCCTCGTTCTAACGCGAATGAGCTTCTCACCTGGCCGTACCTTTCTCCGCCAGACCCTCGAAACAACGTGCTTCCCCGCTTTTAAGTCGGGTCCGACGCTGACGACCTCGAACCTGTCTTTTTCATCAAGAACCACGTACTCCAGATCCCTGTAGGTTTCAATCCTGTCGGAGTATTTCCTAAAGAGCTCCTCAAGCAGGTCGCCGATGAGGACAAAGCGCCCGTCTGAGAGCTGTATGACCGAGAAGTCGTAGAGGGCACCATTATGGCCCGTATTCATGGCAGTGAACATTGTTCTCGCTTCTGGGCCACGAACCTCACCGACGATGATCCTGTCAGGTCTCATACGGAGGGTATTCTTGACGAGGTCGTCCATTGTAACTTCGCCCTTGCCCTCAATGTTGGGCGGCCTTGTCTCAAGTCTGACCCAGTGCTCCACCGGGAGCTGGAGCTCTGCGGTGTCTTCAATGCTGATAACACGCTCGCTGGGCGGAATAAACATCGCTAGGGCGTTCAAAGTTGTTGTCTTACCGGAACCCGTCCCACCTGCGACGAGGATGTTGGCGGGCTTTACGCCCAGTCCGTCGACGAGAAGCCAAAGAAACGCGGCGACGTCGCTGTTCATAGTTCCGTACTTTATGAGGTCTATTATCGTGAGCGGATCTTTCTTGAACTTACGGATTGTTATTGTGGGGCCGTCAAGGCTTATCGGCGGTATTGTAGCGTTCACACGGCTCCCATCTGGCAGTCTGGCGTCTAAGAGTGGATTCTGCTGGTCTATCCTTCTTCCGACTTCTCTGGCTATCCTCTCGATGATGTTGAGTATCTCCCTTTCCTCCTTGAAAACTATGTTAGTTTTACACATGTAGAAACGCCTGTGCCACACGTACACCGGTTTGTTCGTCCCGATGACCATGATCTCTTCCAGGTTGTCGTCCCTAACGAGGGGATCGAGCAGGCCGTACCCAAGCATGGTCTGTACTATGAGTTCCGCCAAGACTTCAATTCTTCCCTCCGAGAAGTTTGGGGCCGCTTCCTTGAGCATCCTCTTAACTTCTCGCAGGAATATCTTCCTCCTCTCCTCGTAGTTCGGGATTAGTGTTGGGTCTATCTGGATCTCCGTTATCGCCCTCTCCCTTACCTGCTTCAGGAGAATCTCTTCTTCTTTTGAGAGTTTGGGGAGTCTGAGCTCATAGATGGGCACAGGCTCGCCTTTCACTTTGAGTATCCTGACGTTTCCGTAGGCGTCGAGAACCTTCGCCCTTCCCGCGTAGGATAGCTCTTCCGTTTTACTTTCTCCTAGTATGCTCTGGATTCCTAGGGAGGGCTTTGGTTTTGGAATGGGAAGGGGCTGGGGTTTTTTCTGCGCCTGCGGTTTGCTCGGTTCTGTTTTGGTGCCCTCACTAAGTATCTGGCCGAGCAGGTCAACACCGGTAGAGGGCTCTGGTTTTTCCGGTCTGCTTTCTCCTTTTGTCGGTTTGGCTTCATCCGATTTAACCTTCGCCAGTATCTCACGAAGTGGGGGGGCTGGAGGTCTTTCTTTAGACTCCTCCTTGGGCTTCTCTTTCTGGGGTTCTTTGGAAGAGCTCAGTATTTCCTCCAATGGGTTCTTAGCTGGAGGTGAAGGTGTCTTTTCTTGTTCCTTCTTTGAGCCTCCGAGGATTTCATCAAGGAAGGAGCTCCCTGAGGTGAAAGGTAGGGGTGGCTTTTTTTCATCTTTTTTATCCTTCCCATTACCCAGCACGCTTGCCAGGGGATCGCTCTTTCCTCCCAATATTTCATTTATCCATGAGTCGGAGAGTTCTTTCTTCTTTTTCTTCTCCACCACGCTCTCACCCGCGGTAATTATTCCACTTGACACGGTAACTTATTTCAAGCGTGTTTACATCTTTACCCATGTACACGACCCATATCGGAAAGTCGAGGGGTTCAACGACGGGTTCTTTGATTTCTGGCTTTTTAATTGTCGTTCCTGAGATAAGGCTGTTAGTGAGCTTGAAAAGCCCGTCTGATGTATCTTTTTGGGGTTCCTGGCTTGAGCTCCTAGTGGTTTTGAGTCCCCTGTATCCGAGGATGAAATTCAGGTAGTCGCTGTACTTCATCGAGTAATTCGGCTGAAAGTCGCTCATCGTGGCGTTGTGGAATATCACTGGCTGGGACACGGCAAAAAACAGCGGAAACTCGATTTTGGAAGTGCTGTTGTCGTCTGCGCTGTCCGGCACGTCCGTTATCTTGAACTTAACGACCCCTTCATATCCGAGCATCTTTATGTACCCGTCCATTGATGGTAGGACTTCGTTGAACCTTATGACCAATGGATAGTTCAAAAGCTGGGGATATGCGACCCCGCAGATCGGATAGTCGAGGTTTTTATAGGAGTGCATTCTTCCCCCAACTAAACTCCCGTTCTCATATTCGAGTATATATAGTCCAACGTCCTCTGGGCATGAATCCCTGTAATCTCTGAGGGGCAGGTAGTACTCGTGTTCTGAAGTTATCGAGAACTCGACTTTAACAGTCTCGTAGGGGTAAATCCAGAAGCCGATGCGGTAATTGAGTGTGTTTCCCAGGGTTTTAGGTGAGGGGGTATAAACCATTTCGCCAGAGGTTTCGTTTAGGTATCCTACGAGCCATTCTCCATTGTCCCCCCGGTACACTTTGAAGTCGTACAGGGGGTTGACGACTATGAACTTGGGATAGGGGGCGAGGTTGACGAGGGTAACGTTAACGCTCATCATTAACTGTCCTCTAAGGCCTATGTTGTTGTAGTTTTCTCCAGGAAGGGTATAGGTCTCGCTACTCACGAACACGGGGAGGGACAAGAACAACAATGAAAGAACTAAAATGGAGAGGAGCTTTGATTTCATGCTTCTCACCCCGTTAGCTCTCCTCTATGACTTCCCCGATATAGACCGTGTTAATATGGGTGAGCACGTCTGGGACGTAGACTGATGGTACCTCCACTATGACGAGGAACGGGACGTTGTTTGGAACGTTCTGGAGCTGGAGCCTCCTCTCGAGGGCGAGGAGGTTATCACCGTAGTTCTCAAGCTGTTTAATGGCCTCTTCCGAGCCCTGTATCTTGCCTGAGGAGATTGCCTTCATTATCTCACCGAGGTTGACCGAGTAATAGTACGAGGCCGAGGAGGAGTCCGAATAGCTCTGGCTCGAGCTGGAAGAGCTACTGGAACTTCCCCCAGTTGAGACCGTTGTGTCGCCTGCGTTTGCGGAGCTCTGGCTACTGGACGAGCTCTGGCTGGTGGAGGTACTGCTACTTGAGGAACTGCTTCCCTGTTGTTCGTTCAGGTTTATTATTCCTGCATCAGCTGGGAGGAGGACGGTGTCTATATATCCGAGGTCCGCTATCTGGAAGTACCGCTTTGTGGTGCTATTCTGGGCAAAGATCATGATCTTTGAGCCTGGCTCAATGAAGCCGCCCACGACTCTGTCCCTGGTCAGGAGAAGGGCCATCTTGACGAACTGAACCTTTTTGACGTTGTACCCCATTAGAACCGTGTAGTCCTGGATCCCGGAGAGCACTGCCTTGGCCTGCTCCTTGGTGTATATCTTCTTCTGACCGTTGAACTCAAGAACCACGTAGTCTCCCTGGATCGAGTCCACCTTGTATGTGTAATACTCACGCCAGAGCTGGAGTAGATAAGGGGCCGGGTCGGTAGAATTGACGACGGTTATGGAGCTCGCGTTCTCCACCTGTGCCAGAAGTTCGTTCTCCACCTGAAGTGCGTGGTCCCTTATCTGCTGTGGGAGCGGTTGTGCAAGCAGTGGTTCGAACAGAAGCTTGATCTCCATTTTCTTCTCCTCTTTTGCCTGATTCAGGCGTTTGAGCTCCTCCTGTCTCTGTTTCTCTTCAAGCTCTGCCTTGTATTTTTGGTAGACCTCAAGATACGCGCTTTTTATATCTATTGCCTTAACCTCCTCAACGCTATTGGCGGCTTCAATCTGTGCTTTGAGCTCGTTGTATTTGGCTTGTCCGTAGCTTGTCTTTAGAAGATCCCCCTTGAAGTATGAGTTTAGCTCGGCCAGCTTTTTCTGCTTGGCATCTTTTAACTTCCTTTCCTTCTGGCCTGAATACCACGAATAAGCGGCGAATGAGACGACTAAGATCACGATTATAAGGATTGCGGCGCCTATTATTATCCTTTTCTTTTTCTCCCTCTCCCTAATGTTGCCCAATCGCCTTGTGCGGTGTGGGGGTTTCGGGGGTGGTGAAGGCTTTGAAACAGGTGTAGGGGGTGTTTCGGGCTCGGCACTCGCCTTGCCCAACTCTCTCAACCTTCTAATTTTGGCTTCTATATCCTCGGCCACCGTGAACACCACCATAAGGGTTATTGTAATACCCTCTTGTTAAGTCAGTTAGCTTTTTGAACTCCAAGCTTTATTTAGGTTTCGGTGAAAAAGATGGAGAGATTAGAGGCCCGTGTGGTGGAAATAAAGGGTAAATGTCCGGTGTTTAAGCTGGGCGACAGGATAGTTATTGAGGGACCAGAAGTAAAGCTCGACGAGACCGATGCTATATGCACCCATGCGTTTGCATCGCTACTGCCTTACATAGTCGCACTGCGAAAGGGTATTAAACCGAGCGAATTAGGCCTTGGCAGGGGAGATAAGGCATACGTCCAGTGTCTCGACCCTGGGCCGCCTTACACTGATGGGGGCACTGTAATCTTCGAGATAACGGTGGTTAGAGATGAAGCAGAAGAAAGCGTGGAAGATCGTTAAGGAAGTAATAGACGAGGCCGATGTGATAGTTGAGGTAGTTGATGCCAGAGACCCAATAGGGACGCGCAACAGGAAGCTGGAGAGGCTCATCCAGGAAGCGGGCAAACCGCTCCTCATAGTTATGAACAAGGCAGACCTCGTGCCTAAGGAGTGGGCCGAGGAGTACAAGAGGAAGAGCGAGATACCCGTGGTTTTCATCTCCGCCCGCGAGAGGAAGGGAACCGGGATCCTCAGGCGGGAGCTCAAAAAGATCGCAAGGCCAATCTTAGATGAGAAGGAAAAAGTAAAAGTCGCTTTGATAGGCTACCCCAACGTCGGCAAGAGCACGATAATAAACACCCTTAAGGGGAAGAGGGCCGTAGGAACGGCCCCTATACCCGGCTACACGAAGGGTAAACAGCTAATAAGGTTAAGCAGGAAGCTCTGGCTCTTAGATAGCCCTGGTGTTGTTCCGATAGACGACTTCGACGAGCTGGTCATCAAGGGTGGCTTCCCGGCGGACAAGATTGAAGAGCCCGTTAAACCCGCTTTAAAGCTCATATCCAGAATCCTCGAGACGAGGAGGGAAGCCATAACCGAGAAGTTCGGCATCGAGGAGTTCGAGAGCGAAGAGGAAATCCTTAGGCGGATAGGGGAAAAGCGGGGCCTCATAAAGGCCGGCGGAGAGGTTGATTTGGAAGAAACGGCGAGATGGCTCCTCCGCGAGTGGCAGACGGGAAGGTTCACTCTCTTTGGAAAGGAGGAAGAAAAGAGGGGAGATTTCATCTGGGACTTCAAGGAAATCCTGGACGGCGTTGAGAGGGAACTCCTCCTCGACCCGAGGAGAATCCTCTGGCGCTATGGTGATGAGCTGAGGGAGAAGCTCGACAACCAGAGGAGGGCGGGGGTAAAGGAGATAGAAGGGATAACCGTCGGCATAGCGACGGGCTTCAAGAAGTGCGACTCGGCGTTGAAATTCCTCGAGGAGCTGACGGGGAAGAGCGTCATAGCGAGCGAGTGCTTCGGGAAGAAGTGGAAGGGAGTTATAGCAATAATGGAGTGATGAGTATGAAACTCCTGCTCACGACTTCACAGGGGATTGAAGACCTTGCAAAGGCCGAGGTTGAGAACCTTCTCTCTGCTCTTGGAGTCCAGTTTCGGGTGGAGGAGAAGCCCCTCGGTGTCGAGGGGAGAGTTTTAGCGGAGGTAGGCGAGGCTTTCTACACCGACGAGAAGGGACGGAAGAGGGAGCTGAGCGTTTCAACTTACCTGAACGAACGTTCGAGGCTTCTCCACAGGGTTATAGTCGAGATAGCGAGCGAGCGCTTCGAAGGGATAACCGAGGAGGAGCCGGGGAGGGCTTTGAAAAGGATTGAAGAGTTCGTGGCTTCGCTTCCGGTGGAGCGATACGTTAAGGTCAGCGAGAGCTTCGCGGTAAGGAGCTTTCGCAGGGGCGAGCACAAGATTACGAGCGTTGACATCGCGAAAACCGTTGGAAAGGCGATATTTGAAAGGCTCGAGCGCTTCGGCACGCCAAAGGTGAACCTTGACCATCCGGCGGTGATCTTCAGGGCCGAGCTGATTGGCGAGGTTTTCTTCCTCGGGATTGACACGACAGGAGATAGCTCGCTCCACAAGAGGCCGTGGAGGGTTTACGACCATCCGGCTCATTTGAAGGCGAGTATAGCCAACGCGCTGATTGAGCTGGCCGAACCTGATGGAGGGATCTTCATGGACCCCTTCTGCGGAAGCGGGACGATTCCGATAGAGCTCGCTTTAAGGGGCTATGAAGGAAAAATAATCGGCCTTGAGAAGTTCAGGAAGCATCTAAACGGAGCTAAGATGAACGCCCTCTCTGCGGGGGTTTTAGACAATATAGGGTTCATCCTTGGAGATGCCACGAGGCTTACCGAATACGTTGAGAGCGTGGACTTCGCGGTAAGCAATCTGCCCTACGGCCTAAAAATCGGTCGCAAAAGCGCCATCCCAAAGCTCTACATGGAATTCTTCGGAGAGCTTGCAAAGGTCTTAGAAAAGCGCGGGGTCTTCATAACGACGGAGAAGAGGGCGATAGAGCGGGCCATAGAGGAGAGCGGATTTGAAATCAAGCACCACCGTCTCATAGGCCACGGCGGGCTTATGGTTCACACCTACGTGATCGAATAAACTTTTAAGCGGATTTTCCCTACTTTTTCTGGTGGTTACATGAAGGGAAAGTCAATCGTTTTAGTCCTCGCGGTTCTTGCGGTGGCCCTCGCGGGGGTGGTATACTACACCTTCAACCACTACACCCTCAACTACGAGTGGAAGACCAACCTCAATAACTACAGGGTGTACAGGCTCATCGGTGACTCGACGCTGAACGGCTACGTGAAGGCCGAAGGAAAGGTAAGCGTCTACATACTCACGAAAGAGGACTTTAGAATGCTCAAAAAGGGCGAGCCCTTCAGATATTACAAAGCCTGGGAGCACGTGGAGAAGGTGGAATTCAACGACGTTAAAATTCCGGATGGGGATTATCTCCTCGTCGTCAGGAACGAAGAGAATGGGATGCAGTGGATTTCGGTAAAGCTCGTGGACAGGAGATAGTTTCTCTTTATTCCCCATAGACTATAAATCTATATAGTTTTTGTGGAGCACTATGTTTTATTGCGACAATCTTTATATTTTACATGGTCATCTTCTCATCGGTGAAGCCGATGAAACGGCTTGGGGCACTACTCCTGGTGTTCCTCCTCGGAATTGCCGTCCTGTCGAGCGGTTGCATAAACTCGAAGGGCGAAAGCACCACACCTTCGAGCACCGCAACGCCAAAACAGAGCTCTACAACTTCATCTTCAAGCGCCAAGGTCATAGTAATTCGCACAACAGGAGCAACCTTCCCGCAGTATCAGATTCAGAAGTGGATTAAGGAATACATGAAGACACACCCAAACGTTAAGATTGAGTATGAGGGCGGTGGAAGTGGCCACGGGCAGGAGGCGTTTCTAAAGGGCCTTACCGACATTGGAAGGACCGATCCACCCGTCAAGGAGTCAACGTGGAAGAAGTTCCTCCAGACGGGCGACCAGCCGCTCCAGTTCCCCGAGGTAGTCGGCGCCGTTGTGGTTGCCTACAACGTTCCTGGCGTTGACGAGCTCAAACTCGACGGCGAAACCCTCGCGAAAATCTTCATGGGCGAGATAGAGTACTGGGACGATGAAGCCATAAAGAAGCTCAACCCGGACGCGAAGCTCCCCCACGAGAAGATAATCGTCGTCCACAGGAGCGACGCGAGCGGAACTACGGCGATATTCACAACATACCTCAGCCTCGTTAGCAAGGAGTTCGCCGAAAAAGTTGGCGCAGGGAAGCTCGTCAACTGGCCGGTGGACAAGATGGGAAGGGGAATCGGCGGAAAGGGCAACCCGGGAGTTGTTCAGGCCCTCAAGAGCACCGAGTACAGCATAGCCTACACAGAGCTATCCTTCGCCATCGAGGAGAACCTCAAGGTCGTCGCCCTTAAGAACAAAGCCGGAAAGTTCGTCAAGCCGACCGACGAGACGATTAAGGCGGCCGTTTCGGCGGTAAAGACCTACATCCCCGAGCCGACGGAGGGCTACAAGGAGGACCTCAAACAGCTCCTCAACGCGCCCGGCGAGAACGCCTATCCGATAGTGGCCTTCACCCACCTCCTCGTGTGGGAGAACA
>Ga0256842_1000550_pt1 | contig 32973 bp, 27 predicted proteins | sample 4559240metaG_FD_185973 | JGI IMG/M metagenome (GOLD analysis project Ga0256842, IMG submission 185973) | Hydrothermal vent microbial communities from Guaymas Basin, Mexico - 4559-240 | ecosystem: Environmental > Aquatic > Marine > Hydrothermal vents | place: Mexico: Guaymas Basin | collected...
GATTGGTACACATGTAAGTGGTGGTATGATTTTAGTTGGTAAAGTAAGCCCTAAAGGTGAAGTTAAACCAACTCCTGAAGAGAGACTTTTAAGAGCAATTTTTGGTGAAAAAGCTGGACATGTTGCCAATAAATCACTCTATTGTGCGCCAAGTATGGAAGGTGTTGTAGTTGATGTTAAAATCTTTACTAAAAAAGGTTATGACAAAGATCCAAGAGCTTTAGAACTTGAAAAAGAAGAAAGAGACTATCTTGAGAGAGAACACTATGATAGACTTCTTATGATTGATAAAGAGGAGATGTTAAGAGTTACAAAACTTTTAACAAGAGAACCTTTAGAAAAAGATATTAAGATTGGTGAGACTGAATATAAAGCAGGAAGCATAATTAATGGTGATGACTTAGTAGAAGTTAACCGTTTTGCTATGAATGCTATTGTTAAATCATTTTCTAGTGAAATTCAAGATGAATATACTAAAACTAAAAACTATTTCCAAAAACAAAAAAGAGTTTTTAGAGATGAACATGAGGAAAAACTTACTATTTTGGAAAAAGATGACATCCTTCCAAATGGTGTTGTTAAATATGTAAAAGTTTATATAGCTACAAAACGCCAACTAAAAGTTGGGGATAAAATGGCAGGTCGTCATGGAAATAAAGGTATCGTTTCTACAATCGTACCTGAAGTTGATATGCCATATATGGAAGATGGAAGAAGTGTTGATGTTTGTTTAAATCCACTTGGTGTTCCATCTCGTATGAATATTGGACAAATCTTAGAGATGCACCTTGGTATGGTTGGTCGTGAGCTTGGTAATCAGATTTTAGAACAGTTTGAGAGTAAGCAAAAAGATTTTATAGATAATCTTAGAAATAAAATGATAGATATAGCAGATGTTGCTGGTATGATGAATGCTAAAGTTGTTATTGGTGAGATGAGTGATGAAAAATTCCTAAAATATGCTAGAGATTGGTCAAAAGGTGTTAGATTTGCAACACCAATTTTTGAGGGTGTAAATGCTCAAGAATTTGAAAAACTTTTTGAACTTGCAAAAATGGATGTAGATGGTAAATCTGTTCTTTATAACGGTTTAACTGGTGAGAAGATTAAAGAGCGTGTAAATGTTGGTTATATGTATGTTCTTAAACTTCATCACCTTGTTGATGAAAAAATTCATGCTCGTTCAACTGGACCATATTCTCTTGTAACACAACAACCAGTTGGTGGTAAAGCACTGTTTGGTGGTCAGAGATTTGGTGAGATGGAAGTTTGGGCGCTTGAGGCTTATGGAGCTAGTGCGGTGCTTAAAGAGATGTTAACTATCAAATCAGATGATGTTGATGGTCGTGTTCGTGCATATAAAGCACTTACAAAAGGTGAATTGATACCAGCTTCTGGTATTCCTGAAACACTATTTGTATTAACAAAAGAGTTACAATCACTAGCTCTTGATGTAGAAATATTTGACGAGGTTGAAGACGATGCGTAAATTAGTACCTATTGAAGTAACTGAAGATAAAAGACCAAAAGATATTAAGCAATTGCAATTTCGCCTTGCATCTCCTGAGAAAATTATGTCTTGGAGTCATGGTGAAGTTAAAAAGCCAGAAACAATTAACTATCGAACTCTTAAACCTGAGAGAGATGGCTTATTTTGTGCAAAAATCTTTGGTCCTGTAAGAGATTATGAATGTCTTTGTGGTAAATATAAAAAGATGCGTTACAAAGGTGTAGTGTGTGAGAAATGTGGTGTTGAAGTAACATCAACTAAGGTTCGTCGTGTTCGTATGGGTCATATTGAACTTGTAACACCTGTTGCACATATTTGGTATGTTTCATCTCTTCCTTCTCGTATTGGTACACTTCTTGGTATCAAGATGAAAGATTTAGAGAGGGTGCTTTACTATGAAGCATATATTGTTGAGAGTGGTGGTGAAGCATACTATGATGCTGAAGCAAAAACTCCAGTTTTACAATATGATGTTTTAAATGAGGAACAGTACCGTACACTTGTTCAAAGATTTGGTGAACTTGGCTTTAAAGCTCGTATGGGTGGTGAAGTTGTAAGAGATTTGCTTGATAGCATTGACCTTGTTGATCTTTTTACAAACCTAAAAGAGGCTATTGAAGAAACTAAAAGTGAAGCAAAAAGAAAAACTATTGCTAAACGACTTAAAGTTATTGAGTCATTTTTAAACAGTGGAAACAATCCTGCTTGGATGATGCTTACAGTCTTACCTGTTCTTCCACCAGATTTAAGACCACTTGTATCTTTAGACGGTGGTAAATTTGCAGTTAGTGATGTTAATGATCTTTATAGAAGAGTTATTAACCGTAACCAAAGACTTAAAAGACTTGTAGAACTTGAAGCACCTGAGATTATTGTTAGAAATGAAAAGCGTATGCTTCAAGAGTCTGTAGATGCACTTTTTGATAATGGTAGAAGAGCAAATGCTGTAAAAGGTGCTAACAAAAGACCACTTAAATCTTTAAGTGAAGTTATTAAGGGTAAACAGGGTCGTTTTAGACAAAACTTACTTGGTAAGCGTGTTGACTTCTCTGGTAGGAGTGTAATTGTTGTTGGTCCATCTTTAAGAATGGATGAGTGTGGATTACCTAAGAAAATGGCACTTGAATTATTTAAACCACATTTGATTGCCAAACTTGAAGATAAAGGTTATGCAACAACTGTAAAAGCTGCTAAAAAGATGATAGAAGATAAAACGAACGAAGTTTGGGAATGTCTTGCTGAAATTGTTGATGGTTATCCAATCATGCTTAACCGTGCGCCAACACTTCATAAGCTTTCTATTCAAGCATTTCACCCAAAATTGATTGAGGGTAAAGCTATTCAACTTCATCCTTTAGTTTGTGCAGCATTTAATGCCGACTTTGATGGGGATCAGATGGCTGTGCATGTGCCTCTAAGTTCTGCTGCTATTGCAGAAGCAAAAGTGCTAATGCTTGCATCTATGAATATCTTGCTTCCAGCATCAGGTAAAGCGATAGCTACACCATCACAAGATATGGTACTTGGTATCTACTACATTACATTAGAGAAAAATGGTGTAAAAGGGAGCAATAAACTTTTTGCAAATGTTGATGAGATTAGAATTGCCTTAGAACATGATGCACTAGACTTACATGCAAAAATTAGAACCCGTATTGATGGTCGTATCATTCATACTACAGCTGGTCGTATGCTTTTAAAAGCAATTTTACCAGATTTTGTTCCAGCAGAACTATGGAATAAAATCATGAAGAAAAAAGCTATCAATACGATAGTTGATTATGTTCAAAAACATGGCGGTATCGGTGTAACTGCAGGTTTCTTAGATCGTCTTAAAGATTTAGGTTTCAAACATGCAACAGAAGCTGGTGTTTCAATCTCTATTGATGATATTAAAATTCCTGATACTAAAGCTGCTAAGATTGAAGAGTCTAAAACAAGAGTTTTAGAGATTCAAAAACAGTTTGAAGCTGGTCTTTTAACAGAGCAAGAAAGATACAATAAAATTATTGATGTTTGGACAGATACAAACAATACTCTAGCAACTCAGATGATGGATTTGGTTGAAAATGATAAAGATGGATTTAACTCTATTCATATGATGGCAGATTCAGGAGCTAGGGGTTCTGCTGCGCAGATTAGACAACTTGCTGGTATGAGGGGTCTTATGGCAAAACCTAGTGGAGATATTATCGAAACGCCGATTATCTCTAACTTTAAAGAGGGTCTAAATGTAATTGAGTACTTTATCTCTACTCACGGTGCTAGAAAAGGTCTTGCCGATACGGCACTAAAAACAGCAAATGCTGGTTACTTAACTCGTAAATTGGTTGATGTTGCTCAAAATGTTAAGGTTGTTGAGCATGATTGTCATACACATGAAGGTATTGAAATATCTGATATTCAAGATCAAAATACTTTAATTGAGTCATTAGAAGATAGACTCAATGGTCGTGTATTGGCTGATGATATAATCGATCCTATAAGCAATGAGATTCTTTTTGCCGAAGGTACATTACTTGATGAAGTAAGTGCTAAAGTTATAGCTGAAGCAGGTATAAAAACTGCACATATCAGAACTCCTACAACTTGTAAAAGTAAGGGTGGAGTCTGTGCGTTATGTTATGGCGTTAACCTTGCAACTGGTCATATCGTTCGTACTGGTGAGGCTGTTGGTATCATTGCTGCTCAGTCAATTGGTGAACCTGGTACTCAGCTTACACTTCGTACATTCCATGTTGGTGGTACTGCATCAAGTACAGCTCAAGAGCGTCAAGTTGTAGCAGAGAAAGAAGGTTTTATCCGTTATTACAACCTTAAAACATACTCTTCAAAAGAGGGTAAAAATATTGTTGCTAACCGTAGAAATGCAGGTGTATTACTTGTTGAACCAAAAATTAAAGCTTTAATGGATGGTAAAATTGAGATACAAACTATACATGATGAAGTTATTATTAGTGTTGTTTCAAAAGATGATACAGTTCGTTATTCTTTGCGTAAAAATGAGATTGCTAAACCAAATGAACTTGCAGGTGTAAGTGGTCAAATAGAGGGTAAATACTATTTCCCATATGAAAATGGGCAAGAAGTAAAAGAGGGAGAGTCTATTGTTGAGACTATTAAAGATGGTTGGAATGTTCCAAGCCGTATCCCTTATGCAAGTGAATTATTAGTTGAAAATGGCGCTCCTGTTACACAAAAAACTTTCTCAAAAGAAGCTGGAACGGTTAAGTATTTTCACCTAAAAGGTGATTATCTTGAAAGATTTGAAGGTCTAAAATCTGGATATGATGTTGTAGAAAAAGGTCTTTTTGCTACTGTTGTTGATAGCAATAATCGTGAAGCAGTAAGACATTATATAGCTCGTGGAAGTGTTATTGTTGCTGATGATAATGAGGTAGTTGAGGCAAATAGTCTTATAGCTAAACCTGCGACAGATGAGTCTGTTGTTATTGCTGAATGGGATCCATACTCAAATCCTGTTATTTCTGAAGCAAATGGTGTAATTAGTTATGAAGATGTTATAGTTGGTACAACTGCTAGTGAACAAGTGGATGAACTTACGGGGAAAACTCGTTTAATGATAAATGAGCATGTTCCTGCTGAGTACAAGCCAGCAGTTGTTTTAGCTACGGAAGATGGTGAACTTTTAAGATATGCAATTGATCCTAAATCTTCTATCTATGTTGAAGATGGTGCTACTGTTAAAGTTGCAGATATCATAGCAAAAACTCCAAAAGCACTTCAAAAATCATCAGATATTACAGGGGGTCTTCCTCGTGTAAGTGAACTTTTTGAGGGTCGTCGTCCAAAAGCAACAGCACTCATATCTGAGATAGATGGTGTTGTTAGTTTTGGTAAAATGCTTCGTGGTAAAGTTCGTATAGTTGTTACATCAGAAAATGGAATTGTTAAAGAGTATTTTGTTGATAAATCTCATGTTGCAGTTGTAGCGGCTGGTGACTTTGTTCATGCTGGTGAGAGACTTACTTCTGGTATCATATCTTCTCATGAGCTACTGAGAATTATGGGTGTGAAAGCACTTTATAACTATTTGGTATCTGAAGTTCAACAAGTTTATCGTTCTCAAGGGGTAAATATTGCTGATAAACATATTGAAGTTATCTTTACTCAGATGCTTAGACAGATTAAGATTGTTAAATCTGGAGATACTAAGTTTATTCAAGGTGATTTAATCTCTAAAACTAAATTTGCTCAAGAAAATGAGAAAATTATCCGTCTAGGTGGTCGTCCTGCGATTGCTGAGCCATTCTTGGTTGGTATCACAAGAGCTGCTGTTAGTGCTGATAGTATTATCTCAGCTGCATCTTTCCAAGATACAACTAAAGTTCTTACTGAAGCAGCAGTTAGTGCTAAAGTAGATGACTTGAATGATTTAAAAGAAAATGTAATTATTGGTCGTACTATCCCTGTTGGAACAGGTATTTACAAAGGTCAAGAGATACAGTTCAATACAGAAGAAGAGTAGTCTTCTTGGCATGTGGGATATTAAAACCCACATGCCGATACTTCCCACTATAAAAATTAAATATTAATTCTTTCTTAAAATAAGCTAACTTTAATCACTTTTTGAGTATTATCTCGTGTCTATAATTCTCTATTGTAAATAGTGAATTAAATTCTACTGGAAAAATTTAAGTAAAAGGAATTGTATGCCTACAATCAATCAATTGATTCGCAAAGAGCGTAAAAGAGTGATTAAAAAATCGAAATCACCAGCTCTTGTATCATGTCCACAGCGTCGTGGTGTATGTACTCGTGTTTACACAACTACACCTAAAAAACCTAACTCGGCTTTAAGAAAAGTTGCAAAAGTTAGATTAACTTCAGGTTTTGAGGTTATCTCATATATCGGTGGTGAGGGTCATAACCTTCAAGAACACTCAATCGTTCTTGTTCGTGGTGGTCGTATTAAAGATTTACCAGGTGTTAAGTATCATATCGTTCGTGGTGCATTAGATACTGCTGGTGTTGCAAACCGTATGGTTGCTCGTTCTAAATATGGAACAAAAAGACCAAAAAAATAATCTAGGATTATTTTTTTAGTACCACTGTTTTAATACTAAGTTTTTTTCGGTGAAAAACCCATGAAACTAGTTTTATCTTAAAATAGTAAAAATAAAGGTTAGAAAAAATTCTAACATATTGATATTCAAGCTAGCTACAGGACTTACACGATTAGTTTTAGGTAAGTTTTGAGTAAATTTGAAGAAAAAACAAATTGAAGAAGAAGGAAATTCGTAATGAGAAGAAGAAAAGCTCCCGTTCGTCCAGTTATGCCAGATCCAGTTTATGGAAGCAAAATACTGACGAAATTTATAAACAAAGTAATGTTAGATGGTAAAAAATCTACAGCAGAAAAAATTATCTACAGTGCAATGGATATCATTAGCTCTCGTGGTGAAAAAACTGGTATAGATACATTTAATGAAGCTATCGAGAATATTAAACCAATTATAGAAGTAAAAAGTCGCCGTGTTGGTGGTGCTACTTATCAAGTTCCAGTAGAAGTACGCCCAGTGCGTCAGCAATCTTTGGCTATTCGTTGGTTGATTGATGCTGCTCGTAAAAGAAATGAAAGAACAATGGCTGAGAGATTGGCTAATGAGTTTATGGATGCATCATCTGATAAAGGTTCAGCATTTAAGAAAAAAGAAGATACATATCGTATGGCAGAAGCTAATAAAGCATTTGCTCACTACCGTTGGTAATAGGATAAAATATGGCAAGAAGTCACAAACTTAATGATGTAAGAAACATCGGTATTGCTGCTCACATTGATGCAGGTAAAACAACAACAACAGAAAGAATACTTTTTTATACTGGTGTTGAACATAAAATCGGTGAGGTTCATGATGGTGCAGCTACTATGGACTGGATGGAGCAAGAGCAAGAAAGAGGTATTACAATTACTTCTGCTGCAACAACTTGTGAATGGCGAGGTAAACAGATAAATATTATCGATACTCCGGGTCATGTTGACTTTACTATTGAAGTTGAGCGTTCAATGCGTGTTCTTGATGGTGCTGTTAGTGTTTTCTGTGCTGTTGGTGGTGTTCAACCTCAATCAGAAACAGTTTGGAGACAAAGAAACCGTTATAAAGTTCCATCTATTGTTTTTGTTAATAAAATGGATAGAACTGGTGCAGATTTTTATGAAGTTGAAAGACAAATTCGTGATAGACTAAAAGGTAATCCAATGCCTTTTCAACTACCTATTGGTGCTGAAGCTGAGTTTGAAGGTGTTGTTGATTTAGTTAAAATGAAAGAGATTGTTTGGGATGAAGATGCAGCAATGGGTTCTGCATATCATGAACAAGATATTCGTGATTCATTAAAAGAGATCTCTGAAGAATACAGAGAAAAAATGCTTGAAACTTTAAGTGAAGTTGATGGTAATGATGATTTTGCTGAAAAATTCTTAGAGGGTGAAGAATTTACTCAAGAAGAAGTTAAAGCTGCAATTAAAGCTGCAACACTTGGTATGGCTATCGTTCCTATGACTCCAGGTACTGCATTTAAAAACAAAGGTGTTCAAACTTTACTTGATGCTGTTGTTGATTACTTACCTTCACCAGTTGAATCTGCTCCAATTATGGGTACATTGATGGATGATGAAGAAGTTGAAGTAGTAGTACCATCAACTGACGATGGTGATTTCGCTGCACTTGCATTTAAAATTATGACTGATCCATTTGTTGGTGTTCTTACATTTATCCGTGTTTACCGTGGTTCTCTTGAAGCTGGTTCTTTTGTTCACAACTCTACTAAAGATAAAAAAGAGAGAGTTGGTCGTATTGTTAAGATGCATGCTATCAAAAGAGAAGAAGTTAAAGAGATTTATGCTGGTGAAATCGGTGCAGTTGTTGGTCTTAAATCAACTACTACAGGCGATACTCTTTGTACTGGTGAAGAAAAAGTTGTACTTGAAAGAATGGATTTCCCAGATCCGGTTATTTCTGTTGCAGTTGAACCAAAAACTAAAGCTGACCAAGAGAAAATGGGTATAGCTCTAGGCAAACTAGCTGCTGAAGATCCATCATTTAGAGTTCATACAGATGAAGAGACTGGTCAAACTATTATCTCTGGAATGGGTGAGTTACACCTTGAGATTCTTGTAGATAGAATGAAAAGAGAATTTGCTGTTGATGCTGAAGTTGGTGCGCCTCAAGTTTCTTACCGTGAGTCTATCAAAGAAGAGGTTCAGCAAGAGTACAAATATGCTAAACAATCTGGTGGTCGTGGTCAATTTGGTCATGTTTATCTTACTGTTAAGCCAGGTGAGCCTGATAGTGGTTTTGTTTTCCATAATGAAATCAAAGGTGGATCTGTTCCTAGAGAATATATTCCTGCTGTTGAAAAAGGTTGTCAAGAAGCTATGCAAAATGGTGTTCTTGCAGGTTATCCAATGGAAGATGTTGATGTTACACTTTATGATGGTTCTTATCATGATGTGGATTCAAATGAGATGGCATTTAAACTTGCTGCATCTATGGGATTTAAAGAAGCTTGTCGTAAGGCAAAACCTTCAATTTTAGAGCCAATGATGAAAGTTGAAGTTGAAGTTCCTGAAGAAAATATGGGTGATGTTATCGGTGACCTTAACCGTCGTCGTGGACAAGTTAACTCTATGGGTGACAGAAGTGGAAACAAAATTGTTGATGCTTTTGTACCACTTGCTGAGATGTTTGGTTACTCAACTGACCTTCGTTCTGCAACTCAAGGTAGAGCTACATACTCTATGGAATTTGATCACTATGAAGAAGTTCCTAAAAATGTATCTGAAGAGATTCAGAAAAAAAGAAACGGTTAATAATTTCTCTCCTTCTGGAGAGAATAACCATCTCCCCCTCTCTTAATATATCTTAATCCTATTGTATCTAGTTTAATTAAATTTTGTTATAATTATAAAAACAAATTTTATGGTGTTAAATATGAAACTAATTATTTTTTTATCTGTTTTAGTAACTTTTTTGATGGCTAATAATCCAGCTGTGTATGCAACATTAGGTGATGTTATATATGATAATGCTGTTAAAATAGAAAAATTAAGAACTATAGATGAGTATAGTCCCTCAAGTATCATGATAGATAAATATTTGCTAGATGTAAAAAAAACAAAAGAACTTGGTTTTAAGCTTGAATCTGGGGATAAAACCACAGATGCAAAGGGATACTTAATCAGACTTAGACAACTTTCAAAGATAAATGATTTGTTTGTTAGAAGGGTGTATAAGCTTTACAAAGAATCACTTAAAAATGAAGATAGTTGGCTTTTATCCAAGATGATTAATTCTGGTTTGATGGATACACAAAAATATAAAGATGAGATTTTAGATTATTATTTTAAACATAGCGATATGATGGACAGTACAGGAATTATCGATAAATTTTTACAAGAAAAAAAGAAGTCTAAGGAGTTGAAGGAGGTATCCAAGAAAAAGATTGGTCTGAGTAAAGAGGAGATTCAAAAAGCTAGGATTCAACGCTTAAGAAGAAATGACAGGTTGAAACAAGAGGCAATGCAAAAGTCTTTAGAAGCACAAGTAGCGCATGAAAAGCATCAGATTAGACAGGAACAATTAAGGGAACTTTCCAAATAAAATTATTATTTTTAGAAGAGTTTAAAAATACCAAGGAAAAACAAAAAGAGTATCTTAGTGTTTTAGCGATGGTTTTAGGTGTTGTTTTTTAGGATACAGTTTTATCAGAAGAGACTAAGGCTGTAATTGCATTTGCAATTCTAAGCATAGTTTCATCTTTACCTATTATAGCCATAACTGTATCGAGTCCAACCCCTGACATCTTTCCAAGGAGTGCAACTCTTAGTGGTTGACCAATTTTACCAAAACCAATCTCTTTTTCCTTAACTATATCTTCCATAAGTATATGATAATCACTTGGAAGATGACAATTTTTACATGTTGCAACTTTTGCACCAAAAGCATTTAAAATCTCTATTGCATCACCTTTAAAAGCTTTTTTAACAGCTTTTTCATCATAGCTTGTTGGTGTTTGTAAAATCTCTTTGATAAGGGAAACCATCTCTTTTAGTGTTTTTGCTCTCTCTTTTATGGCATCAAGAATTATCTCTTTTTTGTCATGTGAAGTAAGAACAATATCAAATTCCAAAAGAAGTTGGGCTAGTTCGTCATTTGGTGTATTTTTAATGTAGTGTGCATTTAACCAGTCAAGTTTTTCTGTATTGTATATGGATGCAGACTTGTTAATATCTTTTGGATCAAAAAGATTTTTCATCTCTTGTAGAGAAAATATCTCTTGGTCTCCATGACTCCAACCAAGACGAACTAAAAAGTTTAGTAGTGCTTGTGGAGTGTAACCCATCGTTTTATACTCCATAACATCTGTTGCACCGTCTCGTTTGCTTAGTTTTTTACCTTGTTGATTATGAATCATTGGCACATGATAAAACTTAGGTATATCAAAACCTAACGCTTCATAAACCACTATTTGTTTTGGTGTATTTGAGAGGTGGTCATCTCCACGGATAACTTCATTGATACCCATTAAAGCATCATCAATAGCTACAACAAAGTTATAAGTTGGACTTCCGTCAGCTCTTGCGATTACAAAATCATCTAAAATATCTTCAGCTTGAAAACTAACATCACCCTTTACACCATCTTTAACGATTATCTCCCCAGTTAATGGTGCTTTGATGCGTATTACAGGTTCTATTCCCTCTGGTGGTGTTGCATTGAAATCACGATATTTCCCATCATATTTTGTTCGTTGTTTATTTGCCATTTGAGTTTCACGAAGTTGTGTAAGCTCCTCTTTTGACATGTAACATTTGTATGCTTTTCCCTCATCTAAAAGTTGATTGATATATTTTGCATAAATTTCACCTCTTTTAGATTGGTATTGAATCTCCCCATCATGCTCAAGTCCTAGCCATTTAAACGCTTCAAGAATAGCTTTTGTAGCCTCATCAGAGTTTCTAGCTTTATCAGTATCTTCTATACGAAGAACAAATTTTCCACCATTTTTTTTAGCCCAAAGGTAAGAAAAAAGAGCAGTTCTGAGACCACCAATATGTAAATATCCAGTAGGAGATGGAGCGAAACGGGTAACAACCATGTAAAAGCCTTTTGTTTAAGTAAACGAATTTTAGGCAAATATTGGTTAGATTAAGGTTAATTATACTAAAAGAGCTTTTAAAACTAAGGATATTTTGTTACCATTCATAAAGGATTTTGATGTTTAAAAACAATTTAGCTTATGAGGCGAGTGCTGGAAGTGGTAAAACTTTTATGCTTGTTGTTCGTTATCTTTCACTGTTGTTTATGGGTGCTTTGCCATCTAAAATACTTGCACTTACTTTTACAAATAAAGCTGCAAAAGAGATGCAAGAGAGGGTGGTTGAAACTTTAGAAGAGTTACAAAACAGAGGTGAACTTGATGAGATAATCAAAGTAACAAATCTTTCAAAAAGTGAGATTTTGGGTGCTAGAGAGAAACTTTTAGAACAATTTTTAGATACAAATTCTAAGATTATGACTATTGATAGTTTTTTTACTCAGATACTTCGTAAATTTTCACTTTATGCTTCACTTATGCCAGATTTTACAACTTCTGCTTCGCAACATGAGGTCAAATTACTTTCAAGATTTTTAAAAGAGGTAAGTGTTGCTGGTAAAAAAGATATACTTATTTCACTTTCACTGGAGTCAAATAAGAGGCTTGAAAATATTTTTAATCTACTTGATGAATTTTATATAAAAAAGCAAGAGATAGCACATCTTAAATTTACTAAAGTTAATTTTAAAGTGTTCGAGGATGAGGCTTTAGGGTATTTAGAAGAGCTTAAAAATATTGTACATAGTTGCGATAAAGCTTCAGCTACTGCTAAAAAAGGTGTTGTAGCTGAGAATTTTGAGGAGCTTACGAAAAAAGCATGGTTAAGCAGAGATAGTTTTGATTACAGCACTTTTAGAAAGTGTTATACGCCTCAGATGGATACCCTTTTACATCAAATAAAAGAGAGTATAAAAAATCAAAATAGAGCAAAGGAGCAAAACTTCTTTTATGCACTAAATGAACTTGTAGATATATATGAAAAATCAAAAAAAGCACTATATATGGAAGATAGTGAGCTTAGTTTTTCAGATGTTACAACTTTAGTACATTTTATACTCCGAGAGATAGCTGATAGTGAGTTTTTATACTTTAGACTTGATGCTGAGATAGAGCATATGCTTTTAGATGAGTTTCAAGACACGAGTATTCTTCAGTATGAGATACTTCGTCCACTTATAAATGAGATAACTTCAGGAGAGGGGATTTTTGAAAATGGAAGTTTCTTTTTTGTGGGGGATGTTAAACAGTCTATTTATCGTTTTCGTGGTGGCGTTAGTGCTTTATTTAGTGCGGTTTTAAAAGAGCAAAATACAACTGTGGAACAACTTTTAACAAACTATCGTTCACAAAAAGAGGTTATAGAATTTGTAAATACTACTTTTATAGATAAAATCAAAAACTATACACCACAAAGAGTAAGAGATGAAGCAGATGGTGGTTTTGTAGAGGTAAAAGAGAGTGATGAACTGATTAGGCAAAGCATAAAATGTGTGAAGCAACTTATCTCTTTGGGTGCAAATCTAAATGAGATAGCTATACTTTGTGCTACAAATGGCGATGGGGAAAGTGTCAAAGAGGCTTTAGAAAATGAAAATATAGAGGTAGTAACTGAGACAACAACAAAGCTTATAAATCAAAAAAGTGTCAAAGCAGTTGTAGAGTACTTGAAATATTTATACTTTTGTGAAGAGATTTACAAGTATAACTTTTTTGCACTTCTTGATGAAGAGTTAGGGGAGATGAAAAAGTTTGATATAAGTAGATATACTCTTTTTGAATTGGTGCAAAAAATTATAGAAGAATACAAGCTTTTTAATGATGATTTTCATTTGATGCGATTTTTAAATGTAGTTGTGAGATATAAAGATATTGAAGCATTTTTGTTTGAGTATGAAAGGTTAGACACCGAGGCAGCTGCTTCAGATTTAGTTGGTGTTAGGGTTTTGACTATCCATAAGTCAAAAGGGCTTGAATATGAGCATGTTATAGTTATGGATAGACTTAAAAAGGCACCACCTTCAAGAGATACCATAATATATGAATATGACAATATAACTCTTAAAAACCTATATCTAAGGATAAAAGGTAGAGATGTCTTAGATGACGAGTATGCATATGCCATAGCTAAAGATAAACAACTTCAAAAAGAAGATAATTTAAATGCTTTATATGTTGCTTTTACAAGAGCTAAAAGAAATCTATTTGTTGTTATGAAGCCAAAAGATTCTGTATTTGAGATTTTAGATTTGGCATGTGGGAACAGAGGAGTTTTGATATGCTCGTCACTTGAGAGTAGTACTAAAATTGTCGGCTCAGAAGATAAGAATTTAGAATATAAAGAGATGTATTATGGAACTCAAAGTGATATTTTAAAACTAGAAAATGAAAAAGACGAGGACTTAAAGTCTATAAATTTTGGTTTAGCTATGCACTATATGCTTGAGATGTTAGAGAGTTTTACTTCCAAATCAATCCCACATGCCAAAACGATGATGTTAAATAAATATGGGTATATTTTAGATGATGAAGAGATAAAAGATATACAAAATCGTGTTGAGATGCTTTTAGCTTCAAAAGAGTTTATGAGTTTGGTAGATGGAGTATTTTATAAAGAAAAAGCTTTAAGATATAAAAATAACTTGCGTTATCTTGATTTACTTGTAAGTAAAGATGGCATGTGGGAGGTAGTTGATTATAAAAGTTCTATGAGTTTTATTAAAGAGCATATAAAGCAAGTAAAATATTATATAAATGCAGTTAAAGCAATAACAGGAGAGAAAGTTAATGGTTGTCTTTGTTATTTGTTGAAAGATGAGATAAAGATAGTCAAAGTTTAAAACTTATAAATACCTGAATTTAAGTAAGTTATAAGTTTATACAGTTATACTTCCATCAAATAAATTACTTGAAGGGTTCTAAAGTGAAATTTACAAAAATTGCAACTCCTGAACAAATCGATCAAAAATGGGTTTTGATTGATGCTGAGGGTAAAACATTTGGTCGTATGATTACAGAAGTAGCTACTATACTTCGTGGTAAAAACAAGCCATGTTTTACTCCAAATATTGACTGTGGTGACTTTGTAGTTATCATCAACGCTTCTAAGGCTAAATTTAACGGTCTTGGTAAAATAGCAAATAAAGAATATTTTTCACATTCAGGTTACTTCGGTAGCACTAAAAGTGTTAAAATGACTGAGCTTTTAGAAAAAAATCCAGAGAAACTATATAAATTAGCGACTCGTGGTATGCTTCCTAAAACTAAGCTTGGTGCTAAAATGCTTAAAAAATTAAAAATCTATGCAGGTGCTGAACATCCACACACTGCACAGCTTTCAAAGTAAGGATAGTTTATGGCAACAAAAATATATGCAACAGGTCGTCGTAAAGCGTCTATAGCAAAAGTATGGTTAACTCCAGGTAGTGGTAAAATTACAATCAATGGTCTTTCATTGGATGCATGGTTAGGTGGACTTGAAGCGAAAAAACTTCGTGTTAAACAACCTTTAGTTTTATCTAAACAAGATTCTTCAGTTGATATTGTAGCTACTACTTTAGGTGGTGGTTTTGGTGGTCAGGCTGATGCACTTCGTCATGGTATCTCAAGAGCTTTAGTTGCTTTTGATCCAGCGATAAAAGCTATCCTTAAACCAGAGGGTATGATGACTCGTGATGCTCGTGTAGTTGAGCGTAAGAAACCAGGTAAGAGAAAAGCTCGTCGTTCTCGCCAGTTCTCTAAGCGTTAATCTCCTTTTTTCCAATATCCAGATTTTTTCTGGATATTTCTCCATATCTTCACCTATTTTTTAAATTTTATGTTAAAGTCTATCTATGAAAATTATTTTAAAATATTTATGTCAAATTTTATTTTTTAGCTCTTGTATTTATGCCTCAACACTGCAACTTGCTATTTCGGCAAATCCATCAAGGATAAATCCAATCTTAGCTACAGATTCAAGTTCTTCTGAGATTGCTGGTTATATTTTTAACGGTCTTGTAAAATTTAATAAAAATTCTTCAAATATCATTGGTGATTTAGCAGATGAGTTTTATTTCAAAGATGATACAACTCTAATCTTTAAACTAAACCCACATGCCAAATGGAGCGATGGGGTTGAATTTAGCGCTGATGATGTTTTGTTTACATACGAGACAATCATATCTTCTAAGGTAATATCTCCATATAGTTCTGATTTTAGGTTTGTAAAATATGTTAGGGTGATTGATAGACACACTATAGAGGTAAGGTATAAGAAAGCATATTTCAAAGCATTAGAAATTTGGATGATGGGGATACTCCCTAAGCATATCTTAAAAGATGAAAAAAATCTTATGAATTCTAAGTTTAATACTCATCCCATAGGTACAGGTGCTTATAAACTTTTTCAGTTAGAACATTCTAAAAATATTATTTTGATGGCAAATGATAGTTATTTTAAAGGCAGACCAAAGATAGATAAAATATCTTTTCATGTTATATCAGATCCAATGACCCGTTTTTTGATGCTAAAATCTGGTGAGCTTGATATTGGCTCTGTTGAACCAATGCAATTTGAGAGGCAATTAAAAAATGATTTCTTTAAAAAGTTTCAAATATATGAAAACATCTCTTTTTCTTACACATATCTAGGATTTAATCTAAAAAGAGAGAAGTTTAAAAATCCAAAAGTAAGAGAGGCTTTGTCTCTTGGGATAGATAGAGATGAATTAGTAAAAATACTTTTTTTTAAACATGCCAAAGTTTGCACAGGTCCATTTTTACCAAGTACAAAAGCTTTTAATCCTGATGTAAAAGCACCAAAACAAAATATAAAAAGGGCAAAACAACTTTTAAAAGAGGTTGGTTATGATGAAGAGCATCCATTTAGTTTTGAGATAGCAACATCAAACAGTAGTGCCATTAGACCATATGCGGCACAGATACTTCAGTATCAGTTAAAAAAAATTGGTGTGGTTGTAAAACTTAGAGTGATGGAGTGGCAGGCATTTTTAAATATGGTTGTATTTCCAAGAAAGTTTGATAGTGTACTTTTAGGCTGGGGGTTGTCACCCACACCTGATCCATATATGTTATGGCATTCAGACAATGATAAAAAAGGTGGATTTAACTTTGTTGGTTATCACAATAAAAAACTTGATAAACTCATAGAAAAATCACAAAGTATTGTTGATAGAGAGAAACTATATGGCATGTGGAGAGAGATGTTTAAAATGATAGCAGATGATAATCCTTACTTGTTTTTATATATACCATCTTCTATAACTGCGGCAAATAAAAAAATCAAACATATACAGCCAAGTTTGAGTGGGATTTGGTATGATTATATTAGATGGGAAAAGGTTGAATTAAAATGATAATATTGTTCGATTTAGATGGAACGCTTATAGATTCTACAGATGCAATAGTAAGTACATTTCACTATGCTTGTGATATGCAAAAGTTTCAAAAAGTAACAGATGAGAAAATTATGGCTCTGATTGGTTATCCTTTGGATATTATGTTTAAAAGTGTTGGTGTTAGTGATGATAAAGTTTGGGATTTTGTAGCTAGTTATAAAGAAGAATATAGAAAAATTTCAACTCAAAAAACTACACTTTTAGAGGGGGCAAACGAGAGCATATTAAGTGCTAAAGAGTTCGCTACTTTGGGGATTGTAACAACGAAAACGGGACGATATTCTGAGGTTTTAATGGAGTATTTTGGTTTGATGAAGTATTTTGATGTTTTGATAGGACGAGAGGATGTTGAACATCCAAAGCCACATGCCGAGCCTATATTAAAAGCTATGGATAAGTTGGAGATTGGTACTAAAGAGATTTGGATGATAGGTGACACCAAACTTGATTTAATCTCTGCACAAAATGCTGGTATAAACTCGATTGGTGTGCTTAGTGGCTATGGTAGTGAGGATGATTTGAGAAATTTTACCGATATTATTTTTGATAATACACTTCAAGCTGTAAATTTTTTAAAGAGTAGGAAAAAATAACACATATGCCACGGTTGTAAAATTATCTAATTACTTCAAGCTATTTTTAAGATCAAGTTGCATAAAATACAGTAGATTATAGATTTAGAGATACTCTTTAAGATATACTTGAAAAAATTGAAGGAGAATTTATGCTAGAAATTAGATGGCATAGTCGTGCTGGACAGGGTGCTGTAACTGGTGCTAAGGGTTTGGCGGATGTTATTTCTACAACAGGTAAACATGTACAAGCATTTGCATTTTATGGATCTGCAAAAAGGGGAGCTGCAATGACAGCTTATAATCGCGTGGATGATAAACCTGTTTTGAATCACGAGAAATATATGGAACCAGATTATGTTTTTGTAATTGATCCTGCTTTGGTTTACACATCTGATGTTACAGTTAACGGTAAAGATAATACTAAATATATTATCACAACTCATCTACCTAAAGATGAATTGATAAAAGCTCAACCAAAGTTAGAAGGTAAAGAAGTTTATACAGTTGACTGTATTACTATTGCAAATGAAACTATTGGTCGTCCTATCCCAAATACACCGATGCTAGGTGCATTTATGAAGATTTCAGAGATGTATGATATAGAGTTTTTTAAAGAGAGTATGAAAAGAATTCTTAAAAAATTACCACAAAAGATTGTTGATGCAAATATGATTGCTATTCAACGAGCTTATGATGAAGTAAAGTAAAGGGGTCGTAATGAGTAAACAACAAGGATGGGACGAATTTGAAATTGGAGCTATGCTTCGCTCGTTCGATGGTAAGATAGATGAGTGTCCAGCTTTTACACCACAAAGAGATAGAAACTACTCACAGAATAGCTCTCATGTGGCAAGTGTTGCTGATTGGAGATTGATTAAGCCAGTATATAATAAAGATTATTGTATTGATTGTCAATTTTGTTGGGTTTATTGTCCAGATGTTTCTATCATCTCAAGAGATAAAAAGATGATTGGTATAGATATGGATCATTGTAAAGGTTGTGGTGTTTGTGTTGAGGTTTGTCCTACAAACCCTAAATCACTTTTAATGTTCCCAGAACAAGCAGATGAGGAAACGGAGATAGCTTCGTGGCCAACTAAAGATGAGAAGGAAGAATAGATGGCATTTGATAAGTTAGAGTTAAATGAAATAGAAGTTTGGGATGGTAATCATGCTGCTGCACAGGCTTTAAGACAAGCACAGGTGGATGTTGTATCTGCTTACCCTATTACACCATCAACAGCAGTTGTTGAGGGCTATGCTAAGTTTAAGGCAGATAATTTGGTAGAGGGTGAAGTTGTTATGGTAGAGTCAGAACATGCTGCTATGAGTGGTTGTATCGGTGCTGCTGCTGCTGGTGGTCGTGTTGCAACTGCAACTGCATCTCAAGGTTTAGCACTTATGGCTGAGACGCTTTACCAAGCAAGTGGTATGAGACTTCCTATCGTTTTAAATCTTGTAAACCGTGCTTTGGCTGCTCCACTAAATGTTAACTGTGACCATTCAGATATGTATATGGTTCGTGATAGTGGTTGGATTCAGTTTGATGCGTTTAATGCACAAGAAGCTTACGATTTAAACCTTATCGCTTTTAAAGTTGGTGAAGATCATGATGTAAGACTTCCAGTAGTTGTAAATCAAGATGGTTTTTTAACTTCTCATACTGCTCAAGGGCTTCACCCTTTAAGTGATGATGATGCCTATAACTTTGTTGGTGAATATAAACCGATGAATGATATGCTTGATTTTGAGCATCCTGTTAGTCATGGTATTCAAACAGAAGAAGACTGGCACTTTGAACACAAAGCTCGTCAACATGCAGATACTATGAATATAGTTCCAGCTAAGATTGATGAAGCATTTGCAGAGTTTGAGAGAATTAGTGGTCGTAAATATAATCATATTGAAAAATATGACATGGATGATGCAGAAGTATGTGTTGTTTGTATGGGTACTTCGGTTGAAACTGCTCGTGAAGTAGCAAAAGAGATGAGAGAAAAAGGGATTAAGGCTGGTGTTATCGGTATCCGTGTTTTCCGTCCATTCCCATTTGCTGATATTTCAGAGGCTTTAAAAGATTTAAAAGCTGTAGCAGTGTTAGATCGTTCAGCTCCAGGTGGTGCTGCAGGTGCATTATTTAATGAGATTGCAGGATCATTGATAAATACTGATACAAAAGTATTGCTTAGTGGTTATATATATGGACTTGGTGGTCGTGATTTGACTAAAAAACATTTAGTAGATTTATATACTGAGCTTCAGGCAAATGCTGATGCTGGTAAGTTACTTACACAACAACAACAGTTTATCGGTGTTCGTGGACCGAAACTAGCTTTTTTATAGGATATTGGTATGAGTGAAATTAAAAAAATTAAAAATTTAAAAGAGTTTTCAACATCAGCTGATAGATTTGAGGGGGCGCACCTTTTATGTCCTGGGTGTGCGCACTCTATTATCGTTCGTGAAGTTTTAAATGCAACTAATGATGATTTAGTACTTGCTGCTTCTACTGGTTGTCTTGAAGTATGTACGGCTGTTTATCCATATACATCTTGGGATGCTTCTTGGATTCATATCGGTTTTGAAAATGGTTCAACAGCAGTTTCTGGTGCTGAAGCGATGTACAAGGCACTTAAAACTAAAGGTCGTCTAAAGCAACCTGATCGTAATCCTAAGTTTGTGGCTTTTGGTGGTGATGGTTCATCTTATGATATTGGTTTTCAGTGGATTTCAGGATGTATGGAAAGAAATCACAATATGATGTATATTGTTTTGGATAATGAAGTTTATGCAAATACTGGTGGACAAAGATCTTCTTCTACACCTATTGGTGCATCAGCAACTACAACTCCAGCAGGAAGTGTTTCTTATGGTGAAAAGAGAAATAAAAAAGATATGGTAGCTATTATGGCTTCTCATAATATCCCATATTCTGCACAAGTTGCTCCAAACAAATGGAAAGATATGGTTAAAAAGATTCAACATGGTATGAATGTTGAAGGTGCTGTATTTATCAATGCAGTTTCACCATGTACAACTGAGTGGAAATTTGACCCTAAAGATACTATGCATTTAGCTGATTTATCAACTGACTCTTTAGTGTTCCCACTTTATGAAATCATAGATGGGCATGAGTTAAATATAACTTACAGACCTAAAAATATAGTTCCAGTTGAGGAATATTTAGCTGCTCAAGGTCGTTTTAAACACCTGTTTAAAGATGAGTATAAATACTTAATCAAAGAGTGGCAGACAAGAGTAGATGCTAATTGGGCATACTTACAAAGAAGAGAAGAAGCTAGAGTTTAGTCGTTTTATAGCTTCGACAAATTTTGCACAAAAATCCAATGCGACAGGCTTATAGCCTAGTCTTTATTGGATTTTTGCACAATCTTCACTAAATCTATAAGGCTTTGTTGCTTTTTTAGATTTAAACTTTCAACTTAAAATCAAAATTTTTTGCTAAAATACCTTAACAATTAAAATTAAGGAATTTCCACATGCCATTATTAGACTCTTTCACAGTTGATCACACTCGTATGCCTGCTCCTGCGGTTAGAAAAGCAAAGGGGATGAAATCTCCAGGTGGTGATACTATCACAGTTTATGATTTGAGATTTTATAAACCAAATGTTGATAAAATGGATGGTAAAGGTATCCATACACTAGAACATCTTTTTGCTGGTTTTATGAGAGATCATCTAAATTCTAAAAATGTAGAGATAATTGACCTTTCACCTATGGGTTGTCGTACAGGTTTTTATATGTCAGTTCTTGGTGAGCCAAGTGAGAAAAAAGTTGCTTCAGCTTGGAAAAAATCTATGCAAGATGTTCTAAAAGTTAAAAAAGAAAAAGATATTCCAGAACTTAATAAGTATCAATGTGGAACATATAAAATGCACTCATTAAAAAATGCTAAAAAGATAGCAAATGATATACTTAGCAATAAGATTGGTATCATGGATAATGAAGAGTTAAAACTTAGTGATAAAATTTTAAAAAAACTAGGTAACTAAACAATGTATATACTTTTACCAATGGATAGTGATAATGCTCAAGAAGCAAAACTTACTAAACTTGAAGATGTAAAAGTTTGGACTCAACTTTTAGTTAAAGATGGTGAACTTTCAGAAGTAAATCACGCTAAAGATAAAGATGATTTTAAAAACTTTAGTGAGTGTGTGGTTGTAGAGAATGATAACGAGTATGTTTGGCCTTTTATGGAACTTTCTATGCTCGTATTAGTTGCTCATACACAAAAAACTATAGATGAAATTGTAGAAGCATACCTTTTTAAAGAACTTCACGATTTAGCATTTTAGAGAGATACTTAAATGTTGGGAATAGGGTTGTGAAGTTTGATACAAAATCTCATAAAATGGTTTTGAGTGAAGATGGCTCATATACTGCTTACTCAAAAGAGTATGATGAACATTATCATTCAACTAGAGATGGTGCTTTACATGAGTCTCTGCTTAAACATATTCAACCAGCTTTTAAAACTCAAAAACATAAACAAGAGATAGATATACTAGATATTTGTTTTGGTTTGGGGTTTAATACTTTAGCAACTTTTTATCATGCAAAACAATATCTTGGACAAACTAAAATCAATATCTATTCCCCAGAATTAGATGAAGAGCTTGTTCAATCATTAAAAGATTTTAAATATCCAAAAGAGTTTGATGAGTTTAAACATATTGTTTTAGCATTGGTTGAAAATGGTGTTTATGATGATGAATTATGGCATGTGGAGTTATTTTTAGGCGATGCTAGAAAATATATAAAAACATTTCCACAAGCCAAATTTGACATAGTATATCAAGATGCTTTTTCTCCGAGTACAAATCCAATTCTTTGGACAAAAGAGTATTTTTCGGATATTAGAAAGATTATAAAAGAAGATGGAGTTGTAACAACTTATTCCATAGCTTTAGCAACAAGGTTAGCTTTGTATGAAAACGGATTTAATCTATATATAAATTCTGGCAAGGAGTTTAGAGATGCTACCATAGCTTCCCCATCACACCTAGATGACTTTAAAATTGTTGATATGATTCATAAAATCAGCTGTAACTCACATGCCAAACCTCTTATGGATTGATAATTTCTAAAAATTCTTCTCCAAATTGTTCAAATTTTTTCTCCCCTATGCCATTTACTTCAAGCATAGTTGCTTTGTCATAAGGTTTGTCATTGGCTAAGTGTTTTAGGGTTTTATCACTAAAAATAATATATGCAGGAACACCAAGTTCACTGGCTAACTCTGAGCGTTTTACCCGTAACTTTTCAAACAATTCTGAGTCATATTCAAAACTATCAACACTTTTTACTCTTTTTTCTTTTGTATTAATTTCTAATCTTGAAGATTTTATATCTATCGTTTTTTGTGATTTTAAAATCTTTATTGCATCATTCGTAAGTTTTAACGAACTAAAATCACCAACTTCTAAAACTCTAGTCTCCATGAGTCTCTCAAGCACAATAAACCACTCTTTTTTACTCAAGTAAGTTCCAATCCCATAAACAGAAAGTTTGTCAGCTTTATTTGTTAAAAGTTTTTGTTCTTTTGATCCTCTTAAAATATCTATGATGTAGTTTTTTCCAAAGTTTTGACCTGTTTTGTAGATGGTGCTAAGGAGCATTTGAGCCTCTTTGGTTATATCTTTTCTCTCATCATCTTTATGCAGGCAGTTATCACATCTCTCCCCACATTCATCCATCTCATCATCAAAATAGTGAGCCAACTGTTGATGATAGCAAACTTCACTTGTCGCAAATTTATATATGCCATTGATTTTAGATTCAAGATGTTGAGCGTACTCTTTGTCTGTTATAGCTTTTAAAAACTGTTTTTGAAGTACCATGTCTCCAGCATTAAAAAGCAATAATACTTCGCTGTTTTCCCCATCTCTGCCAGAACGACCAATCTCTTGATAATAATTTTCAATCGTTTTTGGTAAACTCATATGTACAACAAATCTTATATCACTCTTATCTATTCCCATCCCAAAAGCTATGGTTGCGACCATTATATTTACTTTGTCATTTACAAAAATTTTAAAGTTTTGTTCCCTTGTGTGTTGTGGAAGTCCAGCATGATAAGGTAATGATTTATAGCCATTTTGATTAAGATAGGCACTTAAATCCTCTGCTTTTTTACGACTACTTACATATATGATACCACTCTCTTGCACATGCCTAGATAAAAAGTTTTTAAGTTGTGCGTAACCGTTTGTAATTCGTCTTTGTGTTGAGATGTAGATATTTTTACGAAAGATTTTACCTTTTAGAACAAGTGGATTTTCTAGTTTTAGTTCCCTTAAAATATCATCTTTTACATGATTTGTGCTTGTCGCTGTAAATGCACAGATATTGGCATGTGGGAAGTTGTGTTTTAAGTTCCCCAAAGCCCTGTAATCTTCACGAAACTCATGTCCCCATTGACTTATGCAGTGAGCTTCATCAATCACAAAAAAATTGATTTTTAAACTCTTTAGCAGATCATAACTCCATTGAGTATTTAGTCTCTCAGGGGATAAATATAAAAATTTTAACTCCCCCATGCGAAGTTTATATACCACTTCATCTATCTCATCTTTTGTTTGTGAAGAGTTTATCATATCTGCAGGAATTTGTTGTGCTTTTAGTGCTGAAACTTGATCTTGCATGAGTGCTATGAGTGGTGAAATAACAACACTGACACCATCTTTCATAAGTGTTGGAAGTTGAAAAACAAGGCTTTTTCCACCACCTGTTGGCAGTATCATAAGGAGGTCTTTGCCATTTAGTATAGCATCAACTCCCTCCTCTTGAAGAGGTCTAAAGCTATTGTGTCCGAAGTTATCTTTTAAAACTTTATTTTTGATGATTAAAGCTTTCAAAAAGTTGCATTGATAGCATCAACTTCATCCCAACTAAGAGATACTTTGTTTTGGTGTTTTATGATGTGAGCCACATATCTAGCAAACATATCTGTCTCAATATTTACTTTTGTGCCTTTTTTATAGTTTTTAAACAGTGTCTCTTTCATGGTATGTGGGATAATTGTTAAACGAAAACTATCATTAAAAACATCATTTACAGTAAGACTCACTCCATCAATGGTTATAGAGCCTTTAGGTATCACAAAAGCTATAAAATTTGTAGGTATAGTTATAAAAATATCATAAGAATTGCCATTGTTTTTTATCTCTTTTATCTCCCCTACACAATCCACATGCCCTTGAACTACATGTCCTTCAAATTTATCGCCCATCATCATAGCAGGTTCTATATGAACTTTATTTTTATAGTTTTGTATAGCTAAAAGTTTTTGGCTTTCTGGTGACAACTCCACGCTAAAACCATCATTGTTCACTTTTATAACTGTTAAACATGCACCGTTTATTGCGATAGAATCTCCAACTTTTGCTTTGTAGGATGATTTTATACTGAGTGTGCTACCAACGAAACTTTTTACTGTTGCTATCTCTCTTATAAGCCCTGTAAACATTTTAAAATACCATCTTTGTTTGCTTTTTTATCATCTTTTCCTAACATCTTTTGTTTTACTTACACAAATTATACATAAAAATGATAAAATTCGATTAATAAAAAATAGGTAATTAAATGAATTATGATGTAATAGTAGTAGGTGGTGGTCATGCAGGTGTAGAAGCAGCTCTTTCATCTGCTAGGATGGGTAATAAAACTTTGATGATTTCAATGCTTGCTGAAAATATTGGAGCAACAAGTTGTAATCCTGCCATAGGTGGTTTGGCAAAAGGTCATTTAGTAAGAGAGATAGATGCTCTTGGTGGAGAGATGGGGCTTTTAACAGATGAGGCAGGGATACAGTTTCGTATTCTCAATCAGACAAAAGGTCCAGCAGTTCGTGGAAGTCGTGCGCAAATAGATATGGATAGGTATCGTATTGTCGCTAGAAACAGATTGTTAAGCACTAAAAATCTCGACTTGACTCAGGAAATGGCAGAGTCATTAGTTGTTAAAAATGGGGAGATAAAAGGTGTAAAAACAGATCTTTTAAATGAATATAGTGCTTCAAAAGTTATCATCACCAGTGGAACATTTTTAAATGGAATTATTCATATAGGGGAGGTGCAACAAGTTGGTGGAAGATTTGGTGAACAAACGAGCATAAACCTTAGCAAATCTCTAAAAGATGATTGTAATCTAAGCATAGCCAGACTAAAAACTGGAACTTGTGCGAGAATAGACAGTTCAACTATTGATTTTTCAGTGATGGAGGAGCAAGGTGGTGATGAGTTGCCAAACCCTTTTAGTTTTAGAACAGACAGAGAGGAGTTTAGAGCCACCAAAAAACAACTTCCATGTTTTATAGCTTATACTAACAAAACTACACATGACATCATAGAAGGCAACTTTTACAGAGCGCCACTTTTTACAGGGCAGATTGCAGGTAAAAGTCCAAGATACTGCCCCTCTATTGAAGATAAGATAAGTAAATTTGCAGATAAAGACAGACACCATCTTTTTATTGAACCACAAACAGTAGATAATACGGAGTGCTATATAAATGGTTTAAGTACATCTCTTCCACCAGATGTTCAGCGAGATATGATTCACTCAGTTGAGGGGATGGAAAATGCAAAAATAGTTCGTTATGGTTATGCAATAGAGTATGATTTTGTAGATCCCAGAGAGCTTAAACATTCACTTGAAACTAAAAAGATAAAAGGGCTTTATCTAGCTGGACAAATCAATGGTACAACAGGTTATGAAGAGGCGGCGGCTCAGGGGATTATGGCTGGTATAAATGCCTCTTTGAGTTTACAAAATAAAGAGCCTTTAATCCTTAGGCGAGATGAAGCGTATATTGGTGTGTTGATAGATGATTTGGTGACAAAAGGGACAAATGAGCCTTATAGAATGTTTACAAGCAGAGCAGAGTACAGACTTTTACTTCGTGAGGAGAGTGCAGATACAAGGTTAGCTCACTATGGACATCAGTTAGGGCTTGTTGATGATGAACTCTATGAAAAAGTGAAGAAAAAAGATAAAGAGATAAAAGAGGGTGCAAAACTGCTTGAAGATATAAAATTTACACCAAACAAAGAGTTTAATGCTTTTTTAGAGTCTATGGATGAACAACCCCTAAAAGATGTCTCAACTGCACAACAGTTAGTAGCTAGAAAAAGTTTTGATGTTGATAAGATGATAAAGCTTGTACCTCAGTTAGATAAGTACAATAACTATATAAAAGATGAGATTTTAGTAGAGGGCAAATATGCAAGATATATAGACAAACAAACTCAAGAGATAGCTAGAATGAAAAAATATTTAAAAGTAAGTATTCCAGATGGTTTTGAGTTTAAAAAAGTGAGTGGTTTATCAAATGAGATAGTGGAAAAACTAGAGCAGTTTAATCCACCAACACTACAAGCAGCGATGAATATAAGTGGTATAACCCCAGCAGCTATTGAGATACTTCATATATATATTAGAATGGCAAGTAAAAAAATGGTTCATAAACCGTTTTAGATTTAAAAAGAGAGAAAATGAAAACATATTATTATGTCCATACAGGACACCGTATAGGTTTAGATAGATTTAGAAGAGCAACTACTATTGTACGGGAGTTGCAAAAAGATATAGAGATAACACTGTTGTGTTCAGACTTTCGTATAGCAAGTGAAGCTAAAAGTTTTGGTATAAAAACAAGTGTTGGTGTAGATGTAGTTAGAAATATACCATATATAGCTCATCATGGTGATAAAATCATTTTTGACTCAGATGAGGCAAATCCAATCATGCTTGAAGATATGGAACAGTTTTTCTCATCATTTATCCATTTAAAAGAAAATGAGATTGTTGTTGACGATAAATACTTTGTTAATGAACCTAAAACTATAAAAAAAGTTTTATTTTTTGGTGATGATGATTATGAAAAAGATTTAGAAAAACATCTTGATTTTTTTGATGGTCTAGATTTGGATTTACAACTTGGATTTTACTATTTTTTAGATTATGAAGATATGTTGAAAAAAAGATTTAAAAATTACCATGAGTTTGAGGATTACGATGAAATGATTACAAAAACAGACATATTAGTCACTTCATCTCCACAAGCAGTTTTAGAAAATTTATCAGCAGGTGGAAGACCTATCTATATTCAAAGGGAAGATTATACAAGAGGATTTAGAGCAATATTTGAAAAACTTAATATTCCTATAGTGGATAATTATAATAAAAAATTATTTTTTGAACTATTTGAAACTCTACCTGAGCGTAATTATGGTCAAATAGGGAAAAATAGTGACAAATTGATAAAATTTATAAAAGATAGCTTAAATTTATAATTAATTAAAACAACTTTGGTATATAATAAGGGCTTAAAATTCACAAGAAAGTGAGCAAATATGAAAAATAGTAGCCGTAGAGGTTTTATGGGTAAAGCGTTTGGTGCTGTTGCTGGCGTTGGTGCAGTAGCTTCATTGTATGCAATGAAAAAATCTTGGGATCCACTTCCAAGTGTAAAAGCAGCTGGTTTTGCAACTCTTGACATGTCAGGATATAAAGAAAATGAGTTAGTTACTGAAAAATGGAGAGGTAAGCCTATCTTTGTTTTAAAACAAAACGAAGAGATGCTAACAAAAGCTAAGGCAAATCCTAAAGAGATGGATAGACTCATCAAAATTGGTGATAGTTATTTCATGGTTTGCGTAGGTCTTTGTACACATCTAGGTTGTATCCCTGGGTATAATCCTGATGATGAGAGTTTTTTGTGTGCATGTCATGGTGGTATGTATGACTTTTCTGGTGATGTTACAAAAGCTCCACCTCCTCGTGGTCTTGATATTCCTCCATTCAAAATTGATGGCAATAAATTGGTTTTAGGTGAAGAAGGACCAGAGTATAAAAAGATGCTAGAATCTGGCACAACTCTTAAAGTATAGGAAAGGGAAAGAATGGCACATTTTACAAAAGCGACAAGTGTTAAAGATTGGTTAAACCAAAGATTAGCAGTTGAAAAAGTAGAAAAAGTTATGATGTCGGAATATTGGATTCCAAAAAACATCAACTTTTTATGGGCGATGGGTATGGTTCTTGTAATCACATTTACATTATTATTAGTCTCAGGTATCTTTTTATTGATGTATTATCAACCAAATGTTAATTTAGCATTTGACAGTGTAAACTACACAATCATGAGAGAGGTTGATTTTGGTTGGCTATGGAGACATGTTCATGGTGTTGCAGCATCTGTTGTTTTCTTGATTATCTATATTCACATGTTTACAGGTATCTATTACGGTTCTTATAAAAAAGGTCGTGAGCTGATTTGGATCTCTGGTATGCTTCTTTTTGTTGCATTTTCAGCAGAAGCATTTTCAGGATATATGTTACCATGGGGTCAAATGAGTTACTGGGCTGGTATGGTTATCACTAACTTATTTAGTGGTGGTTCATTACATGCAGATGGTTTAGTTGAATGGATTCGTGGGGATTATGTTCCTGCTCAAGCATTCCTTAACCGTTTCTTTATGCTTCATGTACTTCTTGTTCCATTGGCAATTATGGGACTTATTGGTTTACACTTTGGTGCTTTAAGAATTCCACATGTTAACAACCAAGATGGTGAAGAGATTGATTTTGATGTTGAATCTAAAAAATATTTAGCTGGTGATAAAGCTGGTAGTAAAGTTATGAGATTTGCAAATGACTTCATGTCTAAAGATATGATGGTTGTTGGTATCTATCTTATATTTTTCTTCTATTTAGTTTTTTTCCATTATGATTTTGCAATGGATCCTGTAAACTTCGACCCTGCTGATGGTCTTAAAACACCGGCGCATATCTACCCTGAGTGGTATTTCCTATGGTCTTATGAGATTCTTCGTCCATTCTCAACCAATGTTGGTCTAATAGCATTTGCATTTGCACAGGTTATTTTTGTTCTTCTTCCATTTTTAGATAGAAGTCCAAATACTGTCCCTGCAAGTCGTCGTGGATTATTTCGTATTTGGTTCTGGGCTATGCTTATAGATATGATTGTGCTTACTTCGATGGGTAAAGTTCCACCGTCTGGTATATTTAGTACTATTGGTTTATATGCGGCACTAACATTTATTGGTTTATGGATAGCACTTCCATTTATTACCAAAATGGAAAAAAAGGTATAGGGAGAAGAGATGAAAAATAAAGAACCATTAATATTAGTAGTAGTAGTACTTTTTTCACTATTAACATATTATCTAGTAGAACCGTTTGCACACTCACAGATGCATAAGCATCACGAGAGTGAAGGATTTGAGTATAAAGATTTACCTGCATTGACTAAAAAAGGTGATGCGACTAAAGGTCAAGAACTTGTTATGGGTGCGGCTGCTTGTGTTGGTTGTCACTCTATTGAAAAAGCTGGTGTACCAGCTGCTATGGAGCCACAAGATGCTGCTGCTAGTTACGGTGTAAATCCACCTGACTTGAGTAATGCAGGTGCAGTTTATAGTGCAAGATTTTTAGCTGATCTTATCAAAAATCCTGCTCATGCCTTGATGGTTGAGCATAAGTTTGATGCAAGTAAAGGTCAAATGCACCCAATGGTACCTTTTTACGGTGCTGGTGGAGACATAGATCAAGAAGTAGCTGATATCGTAGCTTACCTACAGTCGATAGCTCCAAAAGCTGAGGATTTAACTCCTGCAATGGCTTTTGAAACTGCTTGTGGTAGATGTCACGCTGTTCATTATGAAAACTGGACACAGATTGGTGAAAAACCTAAGTTCAAATACAAAAAAGATGAATTAGCATTTGATATAAAAGTGCTAGAGTATCAAAAATCTTTAACAAAATATATGGGTAAATTACCACCAGATTTAAGTATCTATATCCGTTCTCGTGGTGAACACTTTATCAAAACTTTTGTTGAAAATCCTCAACAGTATCTAAAAGGTACAGCAATGCCTAGAGTTGGTGTAAATGCTGAATCTGCTGATAAAGTTTTAGAGTATCTTGAAGATTCAGGTGATTTAAAAAGACATGAAAGAGAAAGTGTTGGTAAAAATGTGATGATTTATATCGTTATCTTTGCTATCTTTGCACTTCTTTGGAAAAAACAAGTTTGGAAAGAGTTACACTAAGCCTTTCTATCAAGGAACTACGACTTCAGTCGTACAGTATTAGGCTAAAGCTTTTCTAAGCTTTAGCTTTCCGATATAATCATCCCTCTGATTAAACATCATCTGCTATAATTTCTACATGAGATTTAGAAACCTAAAAAAACAATCAAAACAACTAGACAAAATCAAACAAGATTTAAAACAAAAGTATCATTATGCTCGTTTTGTAGATAGAGTAAAAGCACTTATAACAGATATGTTTATGATATATGCACCTATACTTTATGTTATAACTTATATTGTGCTAAATGGAAAAAATGATTTTCAGTCGTCTCAAGTAGCTCAACTTAGTGGCGTACTGCTTTATGGAATTATTTATGCCTTACTTCTCTCAAGGTCAGGTCAAACTCCAGGGAAAAAAGCGTATGAGATAAAAGTTGTGGATCTAAAGAGTGGTGAAAATATCTCTTTTGTTAGAGCATTTTTAAGGTTTATAGCTTTTTTATTTTCTGCTACTGTCTTAGTCGGTCTTTTTATACAACTTTTTAGAAAAGACAATAGAACTTTACATGATTTGATAGCTCGAACAGTAGTGATAAAATCTAATAATTAGTGATAAGATTGTGATATTTTTTATACTTTTTATGGTGAAAATATAAAAAACTATCTCTAAATAAGCACATTTTATCAAATAAAGCCAGTTATAAACCAACTTTAAACTTAAATTCAATTTTGTAGATATATAATATTAGGTCTCGTAATATTACTACACTATGTGAAGTGATAGTGAAGTGACATTTTGTCATTTTGCTATCACTTCCATAAGGGTGGTAAATTCAAACATAAAAAACAGGAGAATGAAAATGAAAAAAACTTTAGTTTCTTTAGCGGCAGTAGCTGCTCTAACAACAGGTGCAATGGCGGCTGATAAAGGTATCGATATTGTAACAACTGGTCAAGCAGTGGTTTACTATGAAACACATGCGGATGACGGTGATGGTATGGGCGTACAAAAGCGTGATACTTCTCTTTTTGATAAAGATAGTTCAGCTGCAAATGTTGGTATTCAATTAAATTTGAGTGCTGATCTTAAAAACAATTTTACTTTTGGTTCTCAACTTACTTATTTAGGTACAGCTGGTCTTGAACATAATTTAGTAAGTGGAACAAGACAACATTCTAATGCATGGGGAACTGGTGTTAGTCATACTGATCTTAATGATGAAATAGCATTAACTAAGATTTTTATTGCTAAGAAAATTGCTAATACTACAATTAAAGTAGGTCGCCAAGAACTTCCTAAGTCACTTTCTCCTTTTGCTTTCTCAGAGGGTTGGAATGTATTTAAAAATACTTTTGAAGCTATTTTGGTTGTGAATACAGATATTCCAGATACTACTTTAGTTGGTGCTTATGTTAGTGCAAGCAATGGTTCAATTGGTGATATAACTACATTTAATAATCTTGGTAATCTTGGTATTGCTGGTAGTGGTGGTGCTTATTTAGCAACTGTACAAAACAAGTCTGTTCCAATGACTACAATTACTGCTTCTTATTATGATGTAGCTAAAGTTATTGGTGCTGGTGGTGTAGCTGGTGCAGATGGTGTCAATGTTATATGGGGTGATGTTGCTGTAGCTGGTAAAGATTTACCAATGGGTCTTAAACTTGGAGTTCAAGGTGGTACAATTACAACTGATACAAATGGTTGGGATGATACAACTGCTTATGGTGTCAAAGTTGGTCTTAAACCAATTAACGCTCTTGCGTTATGTGTAGCATACACATCAGTTGATGGCGATGACAACAAAGCAAATGTAACAATGTCAAATGTTGGTACAGGTGTTAAAACTCCACTGTATACTCAAATGATTCTTAATCAAAACGCTATTAAATTAGATTCAGATACATATATGGTTAAAGGTGTTTATAATACTGGTGCTTATGGTAAAATCATTGCACAATATGCTGGTTCAACTGTTGGTAAATCTAGTATGATGGGTGCTGATAAAGACTACAGTGAATTTGATTTAATTTATAAAGTTAAAGCTGCTGGTGTTAATTATTTAGTTGCTTATATGAATCGTAACATCGATAAAGGTGGTAACATGGGTCTAGTTACTGCTAATACTGAACAAGATGATAGAATTCGTATCGTAGCTCGTTATAAATTCTAGTAGTTAATAAAACTACACTGTCGCTAAGACACTTTCCTCAAGCTTTGGCTTGGGGAATCTCTCTCTTTAAAATCATTTTTTTATTTTTTTATCTCAAGGTATGATATTTTT
>Ga0256842_1000551_pt1 | contig 32962 bp, 25 predicted proteins | sample 4559240metaG_FD_185973 | JGI IMG/M metagenome (GOLD analysis project Ga0256842, IMG submission 185973) | Hydrothermal vent microbial communities from Guaymas Basin, Mexico - 4559-240 | ecosystem: Environmental > Aquatic > Marine > Hydrothermal vents | place: Mexico: Guaymas Basin | collected...
TTTACATTTTATCGCTTTTCTTTTATTAATTAGCATTGGTCTGCTTGCTCATTTTGGTCTTTACTATTGGATAGGAGCAAGCCTTTTTAGCCTATTATTATTTTACCAACATAGTTTAGTGAAATTTGATGATTTGTCGAGAGTCAATTTGGCATTTTTTACAACTAATGGCATTGGGAGTGTGGTTTTTAGTGTTTTTTCTATTTTAGAAGTATTTTTGTAAATTGAGTAAAAAAAATATTTTTACCATTTCCCTATACTCAGATTTTTTCTAATTATTTCTCTAAATTCTACATTGTTTAATTAGATGATTCTTTCTAATACTCTGTAGACTTGTTCTATAGCGCTTTATCTAAGACATTTATTTTCTATTCACATCTGCTCAAAACTTAGTTAATAAGAGAAAAAAAGGGCTTGTTTTTTTTACTTGTAAAATGTAAATTTGTATGTCCTAATAAAGCAACCAATACCAAGAGTTTACGTCTTTGGGATACAATTATTAAAGAACAAAAAACTTTGAGATGAGCATAAAAAAAAATATTTCCCTATTAGTGTTATTTACAATATTATCCTCCTTTAGTTTATATGCACAAGAAATTTGTGATAATGGAATAGATGATGATGGTGATGGCTTAGTAGATATTAACGATCCTGATTGCGCTTGTAGTGGTATTGTAACTCAACCTTCTTCATTAATTCCAAACCCGTCTTTCGAAGACCATTCTTGTTGTCCTTCAGAATATAGTCAAACTACAGACTTTTTAACAAACTGTGCCGACACATGGAATCAACCACAAACTACAGCTACCGCTGATTATTTTAATACTTGTGATTACACTGGTCCAGCACCACTTCCTTTCCCTGACGGGGATGCTGCTGCGGGTTTTATTGCTTATCATCTAGATGGTGATATACTTACCCCAAGTAATACTTACGTTGAATATTTAGGTGCGAGCTTTACCTCTCCATTAGTAAATGGAACGGAGTATCAATTAGATTTTGGAATAGCTTTTACTTATACAGATAATATTATTGAAAACATTAGTAATCCTTTACCTGCAAATCCTTCTTGCCCAATTGATATAACAATATTTGGGACTCCAAATGCAGCAGATATACCTTGGAATGGTGATGATTGTCCAGATGGTGTAGGAGGGTTTGTCGAACTTGGACATGTTAGTTATAATCCAGATGCAACTTCTGGTTGGGGATCTATTTCTATTACATTTACACCTACTTTTAATGTGTATGCTATTGCTTTAGGAGGTCCTTGTAATATTCCAATGGGATGTGGATATAATGGAGACGGTACAGATATTTCATATTTTATTGTTGATAATTTAATCTTAAATGAATCGAATGCTTTTTCTGTAAGCGTTTCTAAATCAGGAGATTTATGTACTGACGATTTGGTCTTGTCAGCAACAGGGCCGGGTGCCGGAACATTTCAGTGGTATAAAGAAGGAGTTGCTATTGTTGGACAAACTAACCCAACACTAAATGTTTCGGCTTTGGCTGGTACAGCAGGCGATTATCAGGTTCTTTATTCAGAAGGAGGAGGTTGCGATACCGCAAATATCTCAGTCCAATTGAATACAGTGACTGCAAGCTTGTTGCAAGATGCTACTATTTGTAATGGAGAAACAACTAACTTAACAGCATCGGGTGGAGATACTTATGCTTGGAGCAACGGATTGCCTGCCAATAATACCAATACAGTGTCTCCAAGTGCTACTACACGCTATTATGTAACGGTTAGTAATACAAGTGGTTGTTCAGATACTGCAAGTGTATTAATTAACGTAAATCCAGTACCAACCGTAGATATTATTGGAGATACTATTTTTTGTGCAGGAGATTCTAGTTTGTTAGATGCTAATGTAACTAATGCAAGCTATTTTTGGGGTCCTACAACAGAAACAAGTCAAACTATTATGGTTCATTCTGCAGGTCTTTATGTTGTTACGGTAACCAATTCGTATAACTGTTCTAGTATCGATCAAGTTAATGTAATTGTTAATCCAAATCCAATCCCCAATATTACGGGTAATTCTGTAATTTGTCCTTCACTTTCTACTATTTTAGATGCCGGAGCTGGATTTACTGGTTATGAATGGTCTAATGCGTCAACACTACAAACTTCAGAATATTTTACAGCAGGAATGTCATATGTAACAGTTACAGATGCTAATTCTTGTCAAGGGGTCGATTCTTTAGAGCTTACAGTAAGTCCACAAATTGTTCCTAATGTAACCGCAAATAGTAGTTTTGTTTGCATTGGAAATCAAGTGCAATTATCGGCAACAGGAGCAGGGCCTTCTGGAACTTATAATTGGGATAATGGACTAGGATTAGGACAAATTCAAAATACAACAGTGACCAATACCGCAGATTATTTTGTAACCCTTACCGATGTTAATAATTGCTCTGAGATTGGTAGTATTACTATTACAGGGATAGATGTTCCAGCATTAGCTGTTAATCCTGACGATACTACAATTTGTAAAGGAACGTCACTTAATATTTCGGTAAATGGAGCATCCAGTTATTCATGGTTTCCTTCCTATGGCTTATCGTCAAATGTAGGGTCTGTTGTTGTAGCATCTCCAGAAGTATCTACCATATACTATATTACAGGTTCTAACGAAATGGGAGGTACCGTTTGTTCCTCAACTATTCAATCTAATGTTATTGTAGATAAATACACCTTCTCATTACCTGTCGACAAAACCGTTTGTAAAGGCGTCGAAGAGACTATTTCGGCAAGTGTTTCTAATGGAGTAGCACCGTACTTTTATTCGTGGACAGTAAATAATATTCCAAGACAAGAAACGGTCTCAAGTATTGTAGATACGATTGATGGTGATAGAAATTATACTTTAGTAGGTGTAGATGGAAATGGATGTTCGATTACAAAAAGTGCAATTTATAAAAATTACCCACAATTAGTGATGGCTCCTTATATCAATAAGGATACAGCTTGTCCAAATACACCAATTTTATTTAATGCATCAATTTCAGGCGGAACAGGAGAACCTTATCAGTTTACCTTTGATGGGTATTATTCTAATACTATTTTGAGTATTTATCCAAAAGAAACTTATACTTATCAACTTACAGTCAGAGATGGCTGTGAAGAGATAAAAGATTCAATTACAATATATACTTACCCTATTCCTTACCTTGATTTTGTTGCTAATGAATATGGTGGCTGTGTTCCGAAAGAAATTAAATTTTCTTCAATTAGCAATCCAATAGGATTAATTGATAAATATAGATGGAATTTTGGAGATAATGATAATAATAACTTATCGTTATCAGCTTCGCCATCTCATATTTACAATACTCATGGTATTTATGATGTAAATCTACAAGTGATAACAACAGATGGCTGTTTTACCGATACAACAAAGACAGCGTTGATTCATATAGAAGCTAAACCTGTTCCTAGTTTCAAAGCTCAGCCTTCAACGGTTAGTATTTTAAAACCAGTAATTAATTTTAATAATCTTTCAGAAAATGTGGACTCATTATCTTATATCTGGAATTTTGGAACTGGAGATTTATCTAATTTAAAATCGCCAGAATATTCTTATGAAGGAGTTGGAACTTATGAAGTAGAATTAATAGCATTTACACATTATGGTTGCTCCGATACAACATATAAATTTGTTGAGGTTAAACCAGAAGTTAAGTTTTATGTACCTGATGCTTTTACCCCAGATGGCGATAATCATAATGAGGTATTTTTACCTGTTGGAACCAATATCTTAAATAAAGGTTATCATTTCTATATTTATGATCGTTGGGGAGAACCTATTTTCGAAACAAACAATTTACATGAAGGATGGGATGGAAAAGTAAATGGTAATTTTGTTAAGCCGGGTATTTATGCATATTACATCATTTACAAAGATATTTATGATATTAAATATGAAAGAGATGGTACGGTAAATGTGATTAGATAATACTAATAAATATACTGATAATATAATCCTCAGCTTTTGCTGGGGATTTTTTGTATCATAAGATTAGTGTTATTTATACCTAAAGTTAAGAAATATTTCTATTTATTTTAGAAAAAATTTCTTGATAAGAAAATGATCTTTATAAGTCTTTTATGATGGCAATGCTATCTTCTTTCAATAAAGCATCAATCTTATGACTAATTTCTAGATATACCTTATTTGTAGGTTCTGGAATATCGTCTGTCCCATATTCATCAATGGCTTTAAGTATATATTTAATGGAGATAATAGAGGTATCGACAGCGGGCTGATATCTGATGACTTTATATTGCTCGTCTTCAATTCTCGAAAAAATATGACTTTCGGCTAAGTTTTCTGTAATTTGAGAAATTAATCGAAAAGGTAATTTCAATTCATCTTTAATATCTTGAGTCGTAGGGGCAATACCCTCTTGGAATTTCTGAATAACAAAATAAGCGATATAAATACTCAGTTTTTTTCTAAAAGAACTAGAGATATTACTAGATTCTTCTTTTAGTACATATTGCTCTACATTTTGATTTACAAAAGAAAGCTCAGCCCCAAAAAGTACAATAGTCCAACTGGTTCGTAACCAAACTAAAAATAATGGTAAAGCAGCGAAACTACCGTAGATAGCATTAAACTGAACGACACCTATTTGGAATTTAACATAAGCCCACTGAACAACAACAAACAAACTTCCTGCTATCACTCCCGAGATTAAAGCGGGCTTAAATTTAACTTTGGTATTGGGCATTATCATATAGACCATTGTCAATAAAAGCCAAAAAATAATATATGGTGATAAGCTTAATAAAAAAGAAAGTTCTTTATCTACGTATGACAAAAAGCTGATTGAATTTACCACCTGCTCTTTAACAGATGAAATATATACTGTTAGGCTACTAGATAGAATAAGTAAAATAGGAGCTATAAGCATTATGGTTAGATATTCTGTAAATTTCTTAATCCAAGATCGCCCTTTAGAAATACCCCAAATTGCATTAAAAGATTCTTCAATATTAGCCATAACTTTAAGTACAGACCAAAATAATAGAATAACTCCAATTCCTGCAATTACACCTCCTTTTGTGTTGTTGAGTAAACTATTAGCAAAACTAATAACTTGATCCATAATATCTTGATGAGCAGATAATTTTTCTATTAGAAGAGCATTAAGCTTTTCTTCCATACCAAAACCTTTAGATATACCAAAAGCTAAGGCCACCACAGGAACAACAGAGAGCAGAGTGAAATAAGTTAGAGCCGATGAACGGATTTGTACACCGTCTTCGTTGAATCCTTTAAAGGACATCACTAATACTCTAAGAAATTTTATTAGATAGGCTTGAATTTTAGGAAGGGTAGAAATTTCTTTTAGCCAAATCTCTTTTTCTATGAAATGTCTAATTTTTTTAATCATAAGGATAAGTTATACTTGAATTTTAATTATTATTAGCATATTCAAAATATGAATATTTTTTTTGAATAGGTCTTGCTTGAAAATTTTGTATTTTTGTAAAATTAAGATTTTATACTGAAAAGGATACGACTTAATACTACTTTTATATATAAATTGAATTTTATTAATATCCCAGATCAATAAATTTATCATGTCAGAACATTCAAAACATAAATCAACTAAAGCAGCAAAAAACACTACATTTATTATTAAAGAAGAAAATGAGTTGCTAAAATTTTTATATCAGAATTTAGGAAAGAGTAATAAAGTTAAGGCTTTATTAAAAAATAAACTAGTTCTGGTAAATAATGAAGCTATTTCGCAATTCAATCATCCTTTGAAAGTAGGTGATAATATCGAAATTTCTAAGGAAACAAAAACTGAAGAAAAAAGATATCGAGACATAAGTATTGTTTACGAAGATAACGATATTATTGTGATAGATAAACACGCTGGACTTTTATCTATTTCTACAGCTAAAGAAAATAAACGAACAGCTTTTCGGATTTTAAGTAATCATGTAAAAAAGGAAGATCCTTCAAATTTAATCTTTGTGGTACACCGATTGGATAGAGAAACCTCAGGATTAATGATGTTTGCCAAGAGTATTAAAGTTAAAGAGTATTTACAAGAAAATTGGACTGATGTTGTTACAGAACGATCGTATTTAGCTTTAGTAGAAGGGAAACCAGAGCCATGGAGTGGAAGTGTTAGTTCGTATTTACGCGAATCTAAAGCGTTAATAGTTTATTCTAGCCAAGATCCAGAATCGGGGCAGTTAGCCACAACACACTACAAGACTTTCAAAAGCAAAAAACAGTTTGCATTGTTAAGAGTTTGGCTCGAAACAGGACGTAAGAACCAGATAAGAGTTCATATGAAAGATATTGGGCATCCTATTGTTGGTGACAAAAAATATGGATCAACGCTCGATTTGATTGGTAGAGTTGGGCTTCATGCATGGGTTCTTAGTTTTAAGCATCCCACTACGGGAGAATTGATGGAATTTAAAACGGCTATTCCTCGTAAATTTTCAAGAATAGTGTAGTGAAAAAACTCAAAACTAACTTATCATGATTTTATCAGAATTTCAAATTAATAGTAAATATTTGAAAAATTATTTATTATTAATTTTTGTTCTATTATATATTAGTCAGGGATTTTCGCAAGCAAGAAAACCCTTTGTTGAGAATTATAATCAAAAAGCATACGGGGTTGATTGTAATAGTTCTAATGCATCTGTTCTCGAAAGTGAAGATGGAATAATGTACTTTGGTAATTATACAAAAGTTATAAGTTTCGATGGTGTCAATTGGGAGAAAATAAATATTACGCCAAGTTCAAATTATATTACATCCTTAGCAGAAGGTTTCGATAATCGAATATATATTGGAGCTCTAAATGAATTTGGATATATTGATATTAATGCAAAAGGAGAGAAGTCCTATTTTTCTATTTCTGATAGTTTAAAAATTGAAGATAAAAATTTTGGAGCTGTATGGCAGACATTCAAATTAGACTCATCTATTATTTTCTTTACTCAAAAGCAGATATATGTATTCAAGAATAATAAAATAAAAATCATAAAACCTATTGGAGACAACGCAGGAACTTTTCATAATGCATTTGTAAGTCATCAAAGATTATTTGTAAGACAACGTAATTTAGGCTTGTTAGAATATAGAAATAATCAATTAATATTAGTCTCCGAAGGAGAAAAGTTTAAAGATATTGGCGTTTTTGGGATCCTTTATTCCAAATCAGAATATATTATTGTAACTCAAGAAAAAGGACTTTTTATATATTCTCCTAAAGCAAAAAAATATAAAATTAACCCTATTATTTCTACAGATAATCATGAATTAATATCGTCATTAATTTTCGGAGCAAAATTATTAAAAGATGGTAATATCGCATTAAATACTCAAATGAATGGTTTACTGATTATTTCTAAAAATGCCAAAATAATATTTGAGTTTAATCAAAAAACCGGTTTGTTATCGAACGATATAAAGAGTATATATCAAGATAATTATAGAAATTTATGGCTAGCTACGGCAAATGGAATTAGTTTTGTAAATTACGCATCTCCAGTTTCATTCTTCAACGAAGAATCAGGTTTATATGGTTCTGTTTCTGATGTCTTGAAATATAATAATCAACTATATGTTGCTACATCGAGAGGACTTTTTGTGCAAACAACAAAATCTGATAATCGATTTTTTAAACGAATCGAAGATATCGATTTAAGTATTACAGATCTATGTATATCTCCAAACGGTTTACTTATTGGTACAAAAGAAGGTCTATTCCAGATAAATAAAAAAGGTAAACTAAATCTTGTTGCTTCAATTGATGCTCGAAAATTAATTTATATTTATTCAAACAATCAATTGCTCGCTGCAGGATTAAACGGTGTATATATTTATCAACATAAAAATAAATGGGTACAAAAAAAGTATAATAACGAAATAGCCGCAGATATAACAACCCTAAGTTGTTTGGCAGACTCTAGTAATAATGCTGTAATTTGGATAGGGACAAAAGCCATGGGAGTATATAAAGTTCAAATTAATAAGAATTCGGAGATTAATTATGAATGGTTTATTGGCGAAGAAGATGGTTTAGATGAAGGATGGACTAAAGGCTTTATTTATAATGATAATATTTATTTCTCAACTTTTTCTGGGGTGAAGAAATACAAAACAAAAGAAGAAATAATTAAACAGACTCCAGCCAATTTTAAGGCTGATATTCAGAAAGGTTCTTTTGAAAATTATTATGATTTTAAAGTAGATTCTTTTGCTTCGATTCAAGAAATGAAGCAAATAAATGACGAATCTTATGCTATTATTGATAATAAAATAATGTATTCAAAAAATTCGGATAGCCTTTCATGTAAACCATTTAAGGCATTATTATTTCATAATTATAATAATCTATTTATAGAAAATGAATCTAGGATTTGGATAGGTACAAAAGAAGGATTAATTGCTTTTGATAACAATTATAACCGTGAAATAAAGCCTAGTTCATATATTAGGAAAATTCTCACTTTAAACGATTCCAATATTTATAAAGGTTTGGATACAATAATAAATTTCAGTTTAGATTATTCAAAAAATACATTAGAATTTATTTATTCGTCTCTTTATCAGCAAAATAGTCAAAAATTAGAATATTCTTATATTCTTGAAGGTGCAGATAAATATTGGTCCAATTGGTCAGAACAAAATAAAGTTAAATATCAAAATTTACACGAAGGTTCATATACTTTTAAGCTTAAGGCAAAAAACAGATATAATATTGAAAGCAATATTCGAACTTATTCCTTTACCATAGAAACTCCGTGGTTTAGAACAATTTGGGCTATGACTTTTTATATATTAATATTTATTTTAATCATAATTATTTTAGTCCGTTTATATACCGCGCGTTTAAAAGCTAAAAATATTCATTTAGAAAAAATTGTAGAAGAAAGAACGCTTGAAATCGTAAAGCAGAAAGATGAAATTATGGAAATTCATCACGAATTAAAAGATAGTATTAATTATGCCGAACGAATACAATTAGCCGTTTTGCCATCAAAAGAATTAATCGATGACGCTTTAGAAGATCATTTTATACTATTTAAACCTAAAGACGTTGTAAGTGGAGACTATTATTGGGCGCACAGAACTAATCAAACACTTATTATTACAGTTGCCGATTGCACTGGGCATGGTGTTCCTGGAGCATTTATGAGTATGTTGGGGATGTCTTTTCTTAATCAAATTGTTAATGATAATAGAAATTTATCTGCAGCTGATATTTTAAATGAATTGAGAAAGAAAGTTATCTTTGCTCTAAAGCAAAAAGGTATTAGTGGAGAGCAAAAAGACGGGATGGATATGTCTTTATGTGTAATCGATTTAAAAACCAATAAAGTGCAATGGTCAGGAGCTAATAACCCATTATATATAATCTCTAAATCGGAACTAAATATAGAAAGCCCACAGACAACGTATAAAATATTTGACGATAAAAAGATTGAAATAGAAGGGAAAACACTCTACGAATTAAAACCTGATAAAATGCCTGTGGCCCATTATTTGGTTATGAATAATTTTCAGAACAATGTTATATATTTATCGAAAGGAGATCAATTATATATGTTTTCCGATGGATATGCCGATCAATTTGGAGGAATAAAAGGCAAAAAATATAAGTATAAGCCTTTTAAAAGGTTAATATTAAATAACTCTGATAAAGGAATGCCTCAGCAAGGGAAATTACTCGATAATAGTATTGAAGAATGGAAATCAGGAATTGATGAACTAACCCAAAAACCTTATGAACAAATTGATGACATTTGTGTTATTGGGATAAAAATATAATCTTTGTAATTAAAGACAAAATTGAACCTTATGAAAAAAATACTAAGTTTATTGCTAATATTGTCGATTAGTACGCTTTATGCTCAGAACTATAGAGTTATTAAAGTAGATGGCGATATTGTGTATAAAAAAGATGATAATCCTTTACAAAAAGGAAGCTCATTTAAAGCAGGAGAACAATTTCTTTTTAAATCGAAAAATGCAAGAGCCGCCCTCATTCTACCTGGGAAAGGACGATTTATTCTAAAACCTGATAACAGCAATTTGGCTTTTGCCAAAGCCAACCTTGCACCAGCTATGAGTAATATGAGTTCACGTTCAGGAGCTCTTGTGAATAGGGTAGATTTAGAAAACTATTTTTCTGGAAATTATGTGATATTAAATAAAGTAAAACTGCAAATCAGCGAAAGTATTTTTCCAATGAATGATAATCAATTCTTTTATGTAAGCTATATGTATAGAGGAGAGCGAATTGATAAATTATTATCGCACGAAAAAGATATTCTAATACTCGAAAAAAAAGAGCTCCTAAAAATAGATGGCATTCCAATCGATGGCTCTGAGATTTCAGAAATGAAATTAAAATACATGAATAGAAAAGAGAACAATGGACGAGTTACAATAAGTTCTTTTACTCCAATTTTCCCCGATTTAAAACAATTAAAAGAAGAAGTACAAATTGTATTGGATGGATTTTCTCAAAATTCTAAAGAAGATAAAATTAAGGAAGTTCTTATGTTTATCAATGAATTCTATGGAAAATACGATAAAGACGATGTGCTATTATGGTTAGATTCTGAATTCACTTTCTAAAAGAATGGCATCTTTATTGATTAAACAATTTTGCTTTTTAAGTATAAAGATTATTTCTATTATCCATCTAAAGTAGTAAAGAATATAAAAAAATGTTGGAAACTCTCTACATTTCTTGAAATTTTGATACTTTCGTGACTAAAGTAGAATTATTAATCTTTATTCAATAATTAACCAAATTAGTTCTTTTGCAATTTTAAAGAACTTGATTAAAACATTAAAAGATGAAAAAATTAGTTTCACTATTTATTATTATCAGCTTAACAGTAAGCTTATATGCACAATCGTTAGAGTCTGTCGATTGGGGAGCATATAAAGAAATGCCCGAACAAACATCATATCAACAAGCTGTTGGTTTCGATTCTGATGCGTATTATTATATACGCTCCGATCATAAAGTAGGCTTAAATAGAAATAAAGTTTGGTTAGAAAGTTTTTCTTCATTAACCAATTCTTTCGAGCAATCGAACGAAATTCTTTTGCCAAGTGTTAGTGGAGTACAAACACAGTACGAGACTATGTTTTATAGAAATAATAAATTTATTTTATTTTCATCAGCCAAAAATAAAAATAGAAACCAATTAATTTTGTATGTTTCCTATTTAAAACCAGATGGTACATTGAAAAATAAGCCCAAAGAATTAGCTTCAGTTCCTTTGAGCAATGCTCCAAAAGATGGATTTAATATATTTTTGTCTGACGATGAAAAAAATATTGTGATTGAGTCTCATAAATCATTTAAAAAATATAATTCAGATAAATTAAACACGATTATTCTAGATTTTAATCTTGCCGAAGTATTTAAGACAGATATCGTATTAGATGAAAAATTTAATAATAAAGATCTTATCATTGTTCAGAAATCGTACAATAACGGGAAAGTTATTATACTTGCAAAATCTGAAATTGTAAGCACAAGAAAAAGCTCGACAACCAAGACCTATAATTATATTGTTTTTATATATAATACGGCAAAGAAATCTATGTTTAACTTTGTTGTAACCATGCCTAAATTTAAAGTAGCAGATGCTAGATACACCATTAATAAGAAAGGGAATATTGTAGTTGGAGGATTTGTTAAAGGACGTTCCGTAAAATTTGCTAACGAAAAACAAGGAATGTTTTTTAAGAAATATAATCCAAATACCCTTAAAGCTATTCCAGATTTAGATTTAAAATCTTTCTTTATGAAGTTTCCTAGAGAATTTTTAACTGAAATAATAAAGCCTGAATATGGTGATACCAAAGATATTCAATATGCATACAGTGTAAATTCGATAGAAGAATTGGCCAATGGAGGGTATATCATTCTTACAGAACAAAAATGGGTAGATGGAAGAACTGTTGTCAAAGCAGGATCAAAAGAAGAAGATGGAATACAGTATTATCACTTCAACAATATTATGGCTGGAGGTATCAATAAAAAAGGAAAGTTTGAGTGGATAAAAATCTTCCCTAAAGTTCAAAACACAACCAATGATCATGGATATTATTCTTCTTATAAATTAGTGAAAGTTATGAATAAATTAAAATTATTCTATAATGGCAATGAATCTAATTTACACACTGGAGATTTAAAAAAAGTAAAAGAATTTAAGAATAATATTAGAACAAAACCTAACGGAATGGCTGCTGTATATACCATATATATGGACGGTAGCTACGAAAGAGACCCCATGTTTACAGGTAAAGACAAAGATGTTGTATTAATTCCGCAAACGTTGGCTCCTAACAGTGTCGAATACGGAGTGGGTGTTACTAACGGAAAAGAAGTTAAATTTTGTTCTTTTTCTGTAGAATAATAAAAGAACAAAAAAAATAGTTATAAATTTAAGCTGTCAATTTTTGACAGCTTTTTTTATTCAAGAATGTTGAAACGAATAATATTTTTAATAAGTTTATTTTTAGTAACGAATAGTGCTTTCTCACAAATTAGAAATACAATCAATCAAAAAAGATTATACTCTAGTTTAATGATTGATGCAGTTGGTTTATCAGTTAGTTATTTTATGTTAAATGAACTTTGGTATGCCGATTATCCACAATCAAAATTACATTGGTTTAACGATTGTAACGAATGGAGAGGTATGGATAAAACAGGACACGCATTCTCATCGTACCATTTATCAAATGTATATACTCAACAAATGCAATGGTCAGGATTAAAAACCTCTACAGCATCTATAATGGGTGCTGCTTTAGCTTTTGTAAGTATGTCGACTATAGAACTTTTAGATGCAAAATCAGAATATTGGGGCGCCTCTGTTTGCGATTTAACAGCAAATTTCACTGGCTCTGCAATATTTCTGACACAGCAATTACTCTGGAAAGAACAAAAAGTAAATATTAAATATTCTTTCCATCAAACCAAATTCCCATCTTATCGACCTAAAATTTCAGGACAAAATTTAAGTCAACAAATATTAAAAGACTATAATGGGCAAACTTATTGGTTAAGTGCTAATGTAAGGTCGTTTATTAATATAGAATGGTTTCCTAAATTGATAAATTTTGCGATAGGATACGGTGCTACAGGAATGATAGGAGGAAAATCTAATCCCGAAGATATACCATATTATGAACGGGAATCTCAGTTTTTTGTAAGTCTAGATATCGATTTAAGAAAGATTCCTGTAAAATCTAAATTTCTTAAAAAAGCATTTTCTGTATTAAATATTATTAAAATCCCAATGCCTACACTTGAATTAAAGTCTGGTAAAATTTATGGACATTACCTTTATTTTTAAAAATAATTTATATTGTCTATTCAAATAGATACTGAGTATCATTAATAATTACACTTTAGTACTTCCTTGAACTCAATAAAGTAAATATTATTAGTATCTAGTTTCTTTAAATTGCGTTGAGCCTTTTGGATTAATAATGTGTATTTTTGTTTTTTTTATATAATTTCTAAGAAATGATAAAACATATAGTGTCCTTTAAATTGAAGGAAGAGCATAAAGATAAGACACAAATAATAAAAAAAGCTCTAGAGGCCTTACCTTCAAAAATAAATCAAATTATAGGTTTTGAAGTTGGAATAAATATTTCTGATTCTGTTGCTGCGTATGATATAGTATTGGTTTCTGAATTTATTTCTCTAAAAGAATTAAACGAATATAGAATACATCCGGAACACATTAAAGTTACAGAAATAATAGCGTTGTACAAATCAGAGTCAATGGTTGTCGATTATCAAATTAATTAAAAAGAAGAGAAAATAATTATGGAATTATATCCAATAAAATTTGAACCTATCCTTATCGATAAAATTTGGGGAGGATCAAAACTTAAAAAAAAATTAGGCAAAGAGAAAGCTTCCAATACTTGTGGAGAATCTTGGGAAATATCAAGTATAGAAGGGCATGTCTCGGAAGTTAAGAATGGCTTTCTAAAAGGAAACGATTTAAACGATTTGTTGGAAGTTTACATGGCTGACTTGATAGGAGAAGTTATTTATGAGAAATTTGGAAACGAGTTTCCTTTATTATTCAAGTTTATAGATGCTTCAGACGTCTTATCTATTCAAGTACACCCAGACGATAATTTGGCTAAGAATAGGCACAATGCATATGGGAAAACAGAAATGTGGTATGTTTTAGATGCTGACAAAGATGCTGAATTAATTATTGGATTTAAGAAGACAATTAACAAAGAAATATATTTGCAATCTTTGAATAATGACGAGCTTACAACTATTTTAAATACAGAAAAAGTAAAAGCTGGTTCTTCATTTTATATTCCTGCTGGAAGAGTACATGCCATTGGTAAAGGTATATTACTAGCCGAAATACAGCAAACTTCGGACATTACCTACCGTATATATGACTGGAATCGCAAATCCAAGAATGGAGAAGAGAGAGAACTCCATACCGATCTGGCTGTAGATGCTATTGATTATGCATATCACAAGAAATTAAACATCGAATACGATGTAAAAAAGAATGATGCATCAACGCTTGTCGATTCAAAATATTTTACTACAAATTTTTTATTTTTAGATAAAAAAATAGAAACAGATTATTCAATTTTAGATAGTTTTATTGTTTATATGTGTTTAGAAGGGGAGTTCATGGTAGAGTTGGATAATGGAACCAAAGAACTAATTAAGAAAGGAGAAAGTGTCCTAATACCTGCCATTGCCGAGCAAGTTAGTTTGACACCTATTATTGAGACTAAAATTCTTGAAGTTTTTATTAAACCTGATAAATTAAAGAAATAATGATTATTAAAACAGCACAATTCGAAGTTAGTAATTCTGATTATAAAAAATGTCCAGATACAAGCAAGTTAGAATATGCATTTATTGGGCGTTCAAATGTAGGTAAGTCATCGTTAATCAATATGTTAACAAATCATAAAAAATTAGCTAAAATATCATCATCACCAGGGAAGACACAGCTAGTTAATCATTTCTTAATTAATGATAAATGGTACTTGGTAGATTTGCCCGGTTATGGATACGCTAAAGTTTCTAAATCTAACAGAGAAAAATTTGGGCAGTTGATAAAAGATTATATCCTTAAAAGAACACAATTAGTAATTCTATTTGTTCTGATAGATGTAAGGCACGACCCTCAAAAAATCGATTTAGAATTTATGGAGTGGTTAGGCGAAAAGCAGATTCCTTTCTCAATAATTTTTACCAAAGCAGATAAACTATCATCCTCGAAATTACATAAAAGCCTTACTTCTTATAAAAAGAAAATGCTTGATAGATGGGAGATTATGCCATCTCATTATATTAGTTCATCCGAGGATAAAAGAGGAAAGGACGAAATCCTTGATTATATCGATGAGTTAAACAAAAATATTAAGTTAGAGTAGGTTGTTAACGTTTTTTCTTAATAACTATTTCTTTTAGAAAACAATAATACTTCATTCGAAATCTTTATTTTTGCAAAATAATTAACAAAACAAATATTTAGTTATGTCTCATATTTCTCCAATTAAATTTTTTACAGGAACAGAAACTCGGTATTTTGCCGAAAAAGTGGCACATTCTTATGGTCAACCATTAGGTAAATCTTCTCTAACTCGCTTTAGTGATGGGGAATTTGTAGTTGCATTTGACGAAACAGTTCGTGGAACAACAGTTTTTATTATTCAATCTACTTTTACTCCAACAGAGAATTTGTTCGAGCTATTACTCTTGATAGATGCTGCAAAAAGAGCGTCTGCTTATAAAATTGTGGCTGTAATTCCTTATTTTGGATTTGCCAGACAAGACAGAAAAGATAAACCAAGAGTTGCTATTGGAGCAAAGTTAATGGCCGATTTATTAGAAGCGGCAGGTGTAAGTCGAGTTATGACAATGGATTTACACGCCGATCAGATTCAAGGATTCTTTAATATCCCTGTTGATCATATTTATGCATCATCTGTATTCTTGCCATATATAAAAAGTCTAAATCTCGATAACTTGGTTATTGCTTCGCCAGATATGGGTGGCACAAAACGAGCCAATGCATATTCTAAATTTTTAAATGCTCCAATGGTTGTTGCTCATAAGAGTAGAGAAAAGGCAAATGTGGTTTCTGAAATGACAGTTATTGGAGATGTAAAAGGTAAAAATGTAATCATTCTTGATGATATGATTGATACAGCTGGAACAGTTACTAAGGCAGCTGATATTATGATGGAGCATGGTGCTTTGAGTGTTAGAGCTATTGCAACTCATCCTGTATTGTCTGGACCAGCATATGATAGAATTAGAGAATCACAAATTAAAGAAGTAATTGTAAGTGATTCGATTCCTGTAAATACAAGTTGTAAAAAAGTTAAAGTGTTATCAGTTGCAGAGGTCTTTGCAGATACTATTAACAAAGTATATAATTTTGAATCTATAAGTGGAAATTTTATTTTATAAAGAAATCTATATAAAAATTAAATGGACTGTTTCACTAATTTGAAGCAGTCTTTTTTTTATTGTAGTAATTCTATTGTCTCAATAGCTTTATCTATCACTGCGTCTTTTCCAAGTAACACATCGGTTTCATTTAGCTGCGAGAATATATCAGGAGGAACTCCATTCTCAAAATTTTCATTTTTTAATGACAAAGTTTTGCTAACCGAAAAACGATATGTCCAACCGTTTGGTAATTGACCACCTGATGGAGCACCGAGACCTCCACCTGTAGTATCTCCAATCAGAGTAATATTTGGAATAGCTTTGCAGGCGAGAGAGAAAAAAGATGTTGCCGAAAAACTACCTCTATCGATTAACACTATTATTGGTTTGTTGGTATAATAATACTGAGCATTTGGCTTTACATATGCTTTCTGAACCTCTGAAAAGTTATCATGTTCTGGTCCTTTTTTTATATAAGAATGATAAATCTCCGTTTTTGTTCTTACAAAGTGTTCCAATATTTTAAAGACATTTGTGATAGATCCGCCACCATTTTGTCTTAAATCTAATATCAGTCCATCGGTTTTAGAAAATCTTGCTAAAATAAAATCCATGTCGTATTGACTTACAGTGCCTGAGAATGAATTATAACGAATGTAACCAATGTTATTATTTTTTGCATAATCATGAATAAATGGGCCTGTAACATAATATTTTGAAGAAATATAATTTTCTTTTATTATGCGCTCATTATAGTTGTTGGGAGCGTTTAGATCAAATTCATATCTAGAAACATTGAAAGGAGAAATCAGATTTACGTGTCCATCTTTTAATTCACATAGCATATCAAATAATACATCGAATAATTGATATTCGCTCATACTATTGTTAACTTGATTTTTATAAATATGGTAAATACTATCCCAGTCTACTTTCTTATAATCAAAAAATGAATAGTGTTGATCGACCTCTTTCCACAAATACTCAAAAGTTTCATTTGGTTTTTCCGATGGGGCATCATCCATAAATAATTTATCACAAGAGATTAAGGATGAGATAATTACGATTAAGATACTGTATTTTATTAAAAATGCCTTCATTAGTTTAATCTAAATAATAACGAAAATTGTAAAATGTGTTCTGTTGATTGATATGAATTAAAGACATCTGTAAATTTAAAGCCTTGCCATAAGTACGAAATCCTTATTGCATTATTATTTGACAAATAGTAGGTCATATTCATGTTTGTATTTATTTGAAATGCATTGTTAAAAATAAAAAATGATTGTGAATCTATGTCTATAAAATTTTCGCCATTGCTAAAATCACTAATCGAAGAGTAAGGAGGTCTTAGATTATAAAAGAAAATAGGGAGATTGAATTTAAAATCGAGCTTAATTTTTCTATTTCGTCTATTTATTTTTAAAAACCAAATTTTCAGAGTTTTACTCTTCCAACTAAAGTAATGTTCTACTTGATATGATAATGCTAAGTTGTTTAAAAATGAATAGTTTAATGATGCGTTTTGTAGATTGTAATTATAATAGAAAAGAGCATTATTGTTAATTTGTCCTCCAATAAAATTACGAAATTTAGAGTCCGATCGTGTTATCGAATGAACATATCTAAAATTGAAATTTAAAGTATATTCTGTGGCAGGATAGATAACATACTCAGTTGTAGCAGATAAGTTACCATAGAAGCCCTTTAAATTAATTTCATATTTATGTTTATTACCCTCGGATTCGAAAGCAATATTACCACCGATTAGTGCCCCTTGATACAAAAGTGGTGAGCTTTGTAAATCTTGTCGCTTAAAATAATTTGCAGATATTCCGAAACTAAAATAGTGTTGTTGTATTGTGTCAGTAAATAAATAATCGTCATTCTCTAAATTTACCACTTGAGAAAAGCTTATCGCAGAAAATAATAATAAACAGAATATTAATGTATTACGCATCTACAATATCTAATTTAAAACTGAAGATTGAACCACCGCCACTGAAAGATTCAATTTCGAGTTTTGAGTTCATTTTTAATAATATATTATTTGCAATAAATAAACCAACACCTAAGCCTGGGTATTTTAGATGCTCATCTTCTTTGAATTTTCTAAAATCCTCTAAGACTTGGAGTAAGCGCTCTTTAGGAATTCCAACACCCGAATCGCTTACGGTAAAGCATATTTGATTATCGATTATTTTCGAACCAACATTAATAAATCCTTTTTCTGTAAATTGAAAAGCATTGTTAATTAATTTGTTAAATACAATATTTAGTTTAAAAAGATTAGCCTTTATCAATAAATCTGTCTCACTAAAGCTAGTTGAAAATTCGATCGCTTCAGTTTTTTCAAAATATTTAGATTTAAGAAAATTATCATTTTCTACAGCAAAAACAATATCAGAATGTTTTACATTTTCTATTTTACACTTTAACAGACCTGCTTCAATCTTAGAAACATCAATAATGTCGTCAATAATATTTAATAGCTCAAAACCTTTATTACGTACTATACTACTAAACCGACTGACGTTTTCAAGTTGCACATCGGGTTCGCATAATAAATCGGAAAATCCCATTATTGAATTCAAAGGAGTGCGTATTTCGTGTGAAATATTTGCTAAAAATTTAGACTTTAACAAATCAGATTCTTCTGCTCTTAATTTTGCTATATTAAGTTCTTTTGTTCGTCCTTCGACAATTTCTTCAAGTTCAGTATTATATCTGTTAATAATTACATTTCGTTTATTAATGCTTGTGTTTAATATTCTAATCTTCTTATTAGTTCTTTTTATCGTTATTATTAAAATAATTAATATTAGAATGAAAAATAATCCAATCGTTAGTAAAATATTTTTGGTGTAAATCTCATTATTATTATTTTCAATTTCTTGTAATCTTATTTTTTTATCTTTAGAAGCTAATTTAAGTAAATGTTTAGTTTGAATGATTTCCATTTCATTCTGATATTTCGCTAAGGCTTCTTCCGAACTTTTTTCTTGGTTTTTTTTAAGTATTTTTTTGTAAGTATTAAAATATTTCAGAAAATTTAACTTGTTATTATTCATTCCGGCTACTATAACAAGATTTTGGTAGATTTTATCTAATAGGTAGTCAATCTTGTTTTCTTTAGAAATTTGGAGTGCTTTTAGTAAATATTGATTCGCTCTAGTATATTTTTTTTTAATATTATTTAATTCACCTAAATTTAAATATGAAAAAGTGAGAGGAGCCTTATATTGATCGTTAATACGAATGGCATCAATGAAATATTCAGTAGCTAAGTCATAATGTTTTAAATTCAAATTAGCAAATCCCATATTATTTAATGTGATGATCTGATAATAAGTAGAATTGTTATCTTCAAAATAGCTGTAAGAGGCTGTTAAATATTCTAGTCCCAATTTGTACTTGTCCGACTTTACAAATAAAACCCCTAGATTATGCTTGGTGATAGCAATATACTTGGTATTATTAAGAGATAAATAATAGTTTAAAGCCGTGGAGTAGTGTTTAATTGCAACTTTATTATTAAAGTTACTGTATAAATTACCTAAATTATTTTCAATCTTTGCAAGTCCAGATGTATCTTGCGCTTGTTGGTATTCTAACATTGCAAGATTATTGTAGTGTATGGCGCTATCTATTTGCCCATTAAGACGATAGGCGACACCAATGTTACAATAAGCACCTTTAGTCTTGTTGTGGTAACCCATGTTTTTTTCTACATTTACTTCTTCCTTAAAGAAATAGATGGCCGAGTCAATAATTCCAAGATGATAATAATTTAAAGCTAAATAATAATATATGTCAGAATAGTTAATGTTTGAATAATCGATATTGTTATGTATGGACTTGAATAATAACAAGTTAGATTTTATGTAGAATTTGTTCTTACTGTGGATTATTCCCTCAAAATAATTTAGCTCATTTTCTTTAAATAATTTTGAATTAGAATTAATAAATATTGAACAGGAGTCAGGGCTTTTGTCAAGAATTTGTTGAGTTTTCTGGTATAAAGAGTCTCTATTAAAATTTTTTGTAGAATAAGCTAACTTAGAAATTAATAAGAGCAAGAATACGATAAATAATAGTTGTAAATTTTTCATAAAAAAAGAGTTGTACCAAAGATAATAGATACAACCCAATATAAGAAATTATTAATAAATTTATTCTACAATATCTATTACTTGTCCGGCTCCAACGGTATGGTGTTCCTTTACTTCATCTCCATCTTTAGTTTTAACATCTTGTTCAAGTTTTATAATAACAGTTACTGTTTCCCCAATATTTATGATTGTAACTCCTGGAGGAAATTCCATAAAACCAACAGATTCATCACCACTCTCAAAAACAAAAGTGTAATCTTTGTTGGGGTACATAGCGTCTTTTATCGCTGTCATCTTTACTTTAATTACTTTAGCCATAATATTATAAGTTTTAGTTTGAAAATAAATTACTCTAAATGTACAAAAAAATACCTATATTACCAACAATATGAAAAACAAATTACAATGAAAGCTATTATTTTTGCTGCAGGATTAGGTACAAGAATTCAACAAATTAGTAAGGGCAGACCCAAAGCCCTTGTTGAAATAAATAAAAAAACATTACTCGAAATTGCTATTGGATTTCTTTCAGATAACGGAATTGATGAAGTAATTGTAAATATACACCATCAGGCGGTCTTAATGCGAACATATATTTCTTCTCAAAGATTTTCAATTCCCGTGACTATTTCAGACGAGTCAGATTTACTTTTAGATACGGGAGGAGGCTTACTAAAGGCTAGATCGTTTTTTAAAGGGGAGGAAGATTTTATTGTCTATAATGTCGATGTACTTTCTAATATAAATATACAAAAGATGCTTAAGGTTCACAAAAAATCGGAAGCTCTAGCAACATTAGCTGTTCGAACACGACTAACGTCTAGATATTTATTGTTTAACTATAGTAATAGAATGATTGGTTGGGAGAATGTGAAAACACAAGAAAAAATTATTCACACTAACGAAAATTATCGGCAATTAGCTTTTTCAGGAATTCATATTCTTTCGACTAAAGTTTTTAGTCTGTTGGAGCAAGAAAAAGAAAAAAAATTCTCAATTACAAAATCTTATATAAATTTAGCTAAAGATAATTTAGTTATGGCTTATGTCCATGATAACGATTATTGGTTCGATGTTGGTAAACCAAAAAGTTATCGGGAAGCAGTAGATTTCTTAAATCAATAATTATTTTGTTATCCCTCAGTAACAGAAGTAAAGGGTTTGCTAATAGATTTCTTCTTCTTTTCAGAAATCAAAAGCCCACCAATTACTAAAATAATTCCAACGTATTTTATGAAATCAAGTTTTTCATCTAAAACAAAGTATGAAACAACGATTGTGAAAATAGGGATTAGATTAGTATAAACTCCAATTTTGGCTACACCAAAGTATTTTAATGCGTGAGTATATAGGATAAATGCCATATTCGATGCAAAAATAGCTAATAATACAATATAGATAAAGTCGCTTTGAATAATACCAATTTCCGAAAATTGTTTATAATCGGATATTAAAAAGAATGGAAAAAAAGCAATGCTAGCAATTATGTTTTGCCAAGCAACAATTGTAAATGTATTGTATTTGTAGGTAATTTGTTTTAGAACAACAGTGTAACCCAGTGCTGAAAAAACAGCCAACAATAATAAAGCAATACCTAACGGTTGACCAAAGAGGCTGAAATCTTTATTTATTATCACAAAAAGAACGCCGATTACACTTATTAATACGCCAAGAATATTGTTTCTTGTAACTTTCTCTTTAAAAATATAGTACCCGAGTATAGGCATAAATAAAGGAATAGTTGCGATTAATATAGATGCCGTACTTGCAGAAACTAATTGCAATCCAAAATTTTCACCAATAAAATATAAGAAAGGTTCAAAAAAGGAAAGGAGTAAAATAATTTTATAGTCTTCTTTTTTAATTTTTTGAAGAGTACCTAAAATTTTAGAAAAAATTAAAAGAAAAACCCCTGCGATGGATAAACGAAAAAATAATACGGTAAATGGGTTATAGGTTTCAAAGGCAAATTTACTCCATATAAAAGACATAGACCAAAGTAGCATAGAAGTAATTATGGCTATGTAACTAAAGGTTTTGGGGTTTTTCATGATAAATATGTTATATAAAAAAAACTGTCCAAATTTATAATTTGGACAGTTTATCTTGTACTTTTTACGAAATATCTATTCAGGGCTGATAGCCTCAACTGGACAAACGTCAGCGCAAGCGCCACAGTCAGTACAGATTTCAGCATCAATTACATAGATATCGCCCTCAGAGATAGCCTCTACTGGACATTCGTCGATACATGATCCACATGCAGTACAATCATCAGAAATTTTGTAAGCCATAATTTTATTGTTTTATTTAGTTAAACGTTGCAAATATATATAATTCTCAATATTATATTAATATTTTTAAAAGGATTTTTTGAACAAGTATAAGTATTTATTAATGGTGTAAATTAACAATAAGAGTGTATGGGTAAAAAGATACCTTGTAAAGGTAAATCATTCAGACAAATACACACTTTTGATAGAGTGAAATAATTATTGCTTTGTACTTCTTATTATTAGAATTGTCAGTTTTTAAAAGCTTTTAAAAACTCTAGCCAAAGATTTACCTGGGGCATCTAACTTAATATCTAAAAAGTATCCAAATGGTGTTTGAAAGCTTTCGTAATCTGCATTTTTCATTCTTGCATCGACCAAGTCGAACAATTCTTTGGTGAAGTCTGGAGAGGCTTTACTTTCTGATAAATGAGCAAAAGAATGAAGAATAACCCGCATGGTATCATTTTTTTTAGCAGCCCATTTTAGGTTTTTAACCAATTTCTTTTCAACTTTTTTAATATCTTCTTGGTCGTGCTCTTCAGCTTGAATAAAAGCCAAAATTGCATTTTCTATAGTTTCGCCATCCGTAATTGTTTCAAATTCTTCTAAGGTTTTGCTTCTAGGGTGATAAGAAAAAGAATCGGTATACATCATCAATAATTTCATATTTCTTTATGTATTAAGATTAAAGTTATAAAGTTATAAAGTTATTTCCAAAATATATCAGATTTTTTATATAAAACCAGACGAAGTCCGTATTTTTGAAGCGTGGATTTTAAAATACATTCGGAATATAAACCAACAGGAGATCAGCCTCAGGCCATTAAGAAATTATATCAAGGTATAAAAGATGGAGAAACCCATCAAACCTTATTGGGTGTAACGGGTTCTGGAAAAACTTTTACGATTGCTAATGTGGTGGAACAATACAATCGTCCAACTTTAGTTTTAAGTCATAACAAAACTTTGGCCGCTCAGCTCTATAGTGAATTTAAGGCTTTCTTCCCTGATAATAAGGTTGAATATTATGTTTCGTACTACGATTATTATCAGCCAGAAGCTTATTTACCTACTTCCGATACCTATATAGAGAAAGATTTAGCTATTAACGATGAAATAGAAAAATTACGTTTAGCAACCACATCGGCATTACTTTCTGGTCGGAGCGATGTTATTGTTATTGCCTCTGTTTCATGTATTTATGGTATTGGAAATCCCGAAACATTTCACAAAAATATTATTGAAGTAAATAAATCACAAGTAATTGGCAGAGATTCTTTTTTGCATTTGCTAGTCGATAATTTATATTCTCGAACTACAATAGAATTTAATAGAGGAACTTTTCGTGTAAAAGGCGATACCGTAGATGTTTTTTTAGCTTATGATGATATTGCTTATCGGATTGTTTTTTGGGACGACGAAATTGAAGAAATTTATTCTATAGAACCCGAGACCTCATCTATTATTGAGGGACATGATAAAGTATTAATTTATCCAGCCAATTTATTTGTGACCGAAAAAGGAGCACTAAAAGATACTATTTATCAGATTCAAGACGATTTGGTTAAGCAAGTTGATTTTTTTAAAGAAATTGGGAAACCACTAGAAGCCAAGAGAATAGAAGATAGAGTAACTTTTGATTTGGAAATGATTCGAGAAATTGGACATTGCTCAGGAATTGAAAATTATTCGCGTTATTTCGATGGTCGAGAAGCAGGGACACGTCCTTTTTGTTTGTTAGATTATTTCCCCGAAGATTATTTATTAGTGATTGATGAAAGTCACGTTACTATTTCGCAAGTTCGTGCTATGTATGGCGGTGATCGTTCGAGAAAGCAAAATCTTGTAGAATATGGATTCCGATTACCTTCGGCAATGGATAATCGTCCTTTACAATTCGAAGAATTTGAGGCATTAACCAATCAAGTTATCTATGTTTCTGCCACTCCTGCCGATTATGAATTAGAAAAAACGGGGGGAGTGGTTGTAGAGCAATTAATCCGACCAACAGGCTTGTTAGATCCTGATATAATTGTAAAACCAAGTTTAAATCAGATTGACGATTTACTGGAAGAAATTCGTTTGAGAATAACTAAGAATGAGCGAGTTTTAGTAACTACATTAACTAAAAGAATGGCCGAAGAATTAGATAAGTATTTATCTAAGATGGCTATTCGTTCACGATATATACACTCCGATGTAGATACCTTGGAACGTGTAGAAATAATGGAAGATTTGCGTGCTGGCAGATTCGATGTTTTAGTTGGGGTGAATTTATTACGTGAAGGTTTGGATTTGCCAGAAGTTTCTTTGGTTGCTATTCTCGACGCCGATAAAGAAGGTTTTCTAAGGTCAACACGTTCCTTAACACAAACAGCTGGTCGTGCAGCAAGAAATATTAATGGTAAAGTTATTATGTATGCTGATAAAATAACTAAATCGATGCAAATTACAATTGATGATACTAATAGAAGAAGAGAAATTCAGCTTAAATATAACGCCGATAATAATATCACCCCTAAGCAAATTGTAAAAGCTCAGAAATCAATTCTGGGGCAGGATAGCAAGGCTAAAAAGGCAAGAACTTATTCTAATACAATAACTACAAATGTAGCTGCAGACCCTGTTATTAAATATATGAATGCTGATGCTTTACAAAAAACGATTGAAAATACAAAAGTAACAATGCATAAGGCAGCAAAAGAGCTTGATTTTATTGAAGCTGCAAGATTGCGAGACGAGATTAAAGTGCTGAATCAATTATTGGAAATACAAAAGACAACGTAAAGTCTTGTTTGGCGATATTAGAATAAAAATGAATATAATCTCAATAATAATAATTGCAATTGGTTTATCAATGGATTCGTTTGCGGTTTCAGTGACAAATGGATTGATAATAAGAGATTTAAATGCAAAGCGAATTTTAACAATATCTTTTTCATTAACAATATTTCAAGCATTAATGCCTTTAATTGGATGGTTTGCTGGTATAGGAATTGAAAAGTATATTAATGAATTCGGTCATTGGATAGCATTCTCTCTTTTATCATTTATTGGATTGAAAATGATTTATGATGGATTAAAGAAAAATGAGATTGTAAAAGATAATGAATTAAAAATCTTAACATTAATTGGACAGTCTTTTGCAACAAGTATTGACGCTTTTGTTGTGGGAGTTAGTTTTGCATTATTGAATTTATCAATTGTAATCCCTATGCTGATTATAGGATTAATTACATTTATAGTTTCGATAATTGGTTTACTTCTTGGGAAATACCTTGTGGAGAGAATCGGAAAAAAAGTTGAGATTTTTGGAGGAATTGTTTTAATAGGAATTGGAATAAAGATTTTAATAGAACATTTATATTTTTTGTAATGGCACTTAATGGTAGAATACACATCGCCTAACGCAAATTAAAAATCATTTTTCTGGTGTTTGCTTGTGTGGTTGGTTGTCCTTAGTTCGAGTATTACAAATCCTTCTGATTTGTTAATTTTACAATGATGAAAAAAATATCAAACAAAACCAAAAGGAAACTTTTTATAGCTTCGTTCTCAAAGATGAACTACGTTAGAAGGGCATTATAAAAAAATTACAAACTTATTAATAATCTATTTCTATAATATCGTTTAATTAATGACCAAAAAAACCTCCCTAAATCTTAATTAGAGAGGTTCTTTGTTTATAATAATTATGCTTACTTATTTTGTTACTTTTAAAACATCAGCAATAGCTTTTTCGAAAGTTTCTTTTGGTAAAGCACCTTGAGCCATTTGTGGTTGACCTTCTTGAGGGACAAATAATAAAGAAGGAATAGACTGTACACCAAATACACCAGCTAATTCTTGTTGTTCTTCTGTGTTAATTTTATAAATAACGATTTTTTCGCCATATTCGTTTTGTAACTCTTCTAAGATTGGAGCAACCATTTTACAAGGTTGGCACCAGTCTGCATAAAAATCGATTAAACAAGGAGCTGTTCCTTCGTATTTCCATTCTTTGTTGTCTGCGTAATTAAATACTTTTGTTTTAAAAGTGTCTGAAGTTAAGTGTTCTAACATTATTTCTATTTTTAAATTGTTTCTAAATATAATTTTCGTCTTGCTTTACCAAAATTTGTTCCAAAGAAAATATTTAATAATTATTCTTCTAAAATCTGTTATTATGTCAAGAAAAGTGGAAAAGTGGACTTTTTGTCTACTTAAATTTAACACATACATGCCACTTTTGGGTTAGTAGTATTACCATAATTTATTAAAACAAAAAGATAGATAACTATGAAACGAATATATTTGTAATAGAAAAATTATTGTTTAATCTAAAAAGTTATATTTGTAACTTGAATTTATCATTGATTAACTTTACGCAAAAAAAAACAAATGAAAACATTTATTAAATTATCAATATTTATTGTATTTCTAATTACCATAGCTTGTAATACTAATCCTAATAAGGAAACAAATACAAATTCATCAATTAAAACTGAAAAGATCGTTAATAGCGATTATTTATTGATGTCTACTTTATGGTTTCAGAAATCGGCAGAGATGCAGGCCGTATATTTGCAAACCTATCATTTTGCAAAACTAATAATTGATAACAAATTAAATCTAAATAATAATGATAAGCCCAAAGCTGTTGTCGTAGATATTGATGAAACTGTTCTTGACAACAGCTCTTTCGAGGCTCATTGTATTACTAAAAATACATCTTACACTTCGGAGGAATGGAAAGCTTGGGTGGATAAATCTGAAGCAAAGGCTTTGCCTGGAGCTTTAGATTTTTTGAAATACGCTAAAGAAAAAGGAGTAGAGACTATTTATATTTCTAATAGAAAGAAAAATACTCAAGTTTCAACATTAACAAATCTTCGGAAATTAGAATTTCCATTCGCCGATGACACTCATTTATTTCTTCGAGATTCGGTTAGTACCAAGCGGTATAGGAGAGAAGCCGTTTTAGATAAATACGATGTTATTCTGTATATTGGAGATAATCTAACCGATTATTCAGAAATATTTGAAAATAGAAATTCAAAATTGGCAAAAGATATCGTTGAGAAAAATAAAGCAGTATTAGGAGTAGATTTTTTGATTCTCCCCAACCCGATGTATGGAGAATGGGAAAAACCTGTTTTTGATAATAATATGCGATTACCCAAAGCTGAAAAAGATAGCTTAAGAAAAGCTATTCTAAATACTTATTAGAAATAAGATTATCAAATATTCTTTTTGCTAAAACACGATGTCCTAAGGTATTAAAATGGATTCTGTCATTTTCAAACTGTTCGTTATTAATATCATAAATATTAATATTAGAAATTGAACTTTCTTTTAATTTAACTAGTAATTTGTTGTTTATTTTTTTACAGACTACTTTACTCATGAGAGTTTCGTGATACTGTGGAGGTAAAATAACTACAAGCTTAATCTGATTTCTACGACATGATTTAGAAATTTTATCTATTTCATCAAAAATATAATTTGTGCTTTTATTATTTAATCCTAAAAATGACCCCAAGAATAAGTTAATATCCTGAAATCCTACGGTACTACGTCGGGGTGTTTGATAATTAGTAATAATCTGATTGTCAGTAATTTTATTATCCCACCTTAATTTAGATTTAAAGAGAAAAGGGTTAATCGTTCTTTTAGTTTTAAAATTTGATATATCATATTTTATTAGAACTTTATTAAGGATTAATAAAGGGAAAGGTCTAATAAATAAATATATAATATCAGGTTCTTTTTTTGTAATAAACGATTGCGTTTGATTATGTAATTGACTATAATTCTCGTAATTACCCAAAACGACAGATACTTCTTCATGGTTCTCATTTCTCAATAATTGATTAACGACAGAATAAAAAACTTGATTCCTTGTGATATTTCTTGGATTAATAATGCACCCACCAATAAATCCTATTTTTCTCATTCTCATTACTTCAATTTGGTTTCTCGCTTTTGAATAAGGATTTGTTCTTGAGGTGTAATAATTCTCTGGTTCTTATCCAAAGCAAAACTTCTACCTCTAAGTTTATTATCATCAAAAATAAATCTTGTTGGATAGTCTATATATCTTTGTTTTATTTCTAATTCCGTATTATTTATGATCTTACTAAAATAGAGGGTTTGTTTTTTATGTAATGACATTACAGCAAAATCCTTGGTACAGCAGGATATTAAATTATTATAAGCATAATTTAAACAATTAAAATCATTTAATCTTGTATAAGGACTATTCCCAAACTTACAATTATTTTTTTCGGTAATACTAATAATAGGCTTAATAATTTCCCAATATTTTTCTGAATACTGTTCGTTAATTGGGAAAATATTTTGGCTTAAATGATAGTCGTAATTTCCGAAAAAAACATATTCTATATTTTCTCTATACTTTGAGTGTAGAATTTCTTCTAAGTTTTTTATTCCTTTTTCAGATTCTATTATTAATGAAATTTGCGTGTTGATTGGAAAGTTTTTATAGAACAAATCCAAATCTATAAGCTCTTCTGTTTTAGGTAATAATACACTCCTAACTCTTGATAGGTAAGGCGTTATTAATAGGTGGTCTTTCGTAAATTCTATAGAATTTATAGGGTTTATTCTAATATCAAAATTAATATCGTTAACCTCATTTAGAATTTCACGAAAATCTATTCTTGCTTGACGTTTTAATATAATATTTCGTTCTTTATTAAACATATCACCAATACTATCTTCAATATCGAGAAGTATCCTACTATCACTTTCTTTAAGAATAGTTCGAATTATTCTAATAGTTGGAATGGGTTTATAGCATGGGATACATTGAAAAATAGTATGGCTTTTAGCTATTTTTTTTGAATTCAATATTAATCTGGTTTTATTTTATTAGAGATATTTATTATAATCAATATTTACAAATATACTAAACCATTGTAAGTAAATTAACTAATTATTCAAATTTTTCATATTTTTTAACAAGTATTGTACAATTAATGAGTGGCATATTATTTTTGGTAAGCTTATTGTATTCAGCATTTATTCAAAATAACTTTCAGATATTATGCATAAACAATTCTTAATTTTCGTTGCAAGTTTCATTTTTATTATTCTTTCGGCATTTAGTATTAAAAGTATCTATACTGCAAAAAATGCCAAACCCATTATCTTTAAGGCGGGTCCCTCTTATCAAAAAGAATGGCATAAAGTCGAAAAATTGGAAAATGAAGGCTTGCCAAAATCTGCATTAAAATTAGTAAATCAGATCTACGAAAAAGCGAAAAAGGCAGGCAATATTCCACAAGTTGTTAAATCTGTTATGTATCAAATTAAGATAACAAATTACACAGAAGAAGATGGATTAGTAAAATCAATAAATAGAATAGAGAAAGAAATTAAGTTGACACAAACTCCTGTAAAACAGATACTTTATTCAGTAAATGCAGAACTTTATTATCGTTTTTTTCAGAAAAATAAATGGAAAATATTTCAGCAAACCACAGTTAATAATAATACTTCTGAAGATATTCATACATGGGATGCGAAAAAAATAAGTAATAAAATAATTGCTGAGTATAAAGCATCTCTATCGCAAAAAGACAGTTTACAACGCATTTCTATCCAAACAATAGACCAATTAATCGTATCAAAATCAGATAATTACCAACGAATTTGGCCTACAGTATACGATTTTGTTGCATATAGAGCTATAAATGCGTTTTCTAACAATTTGTTAGGTATCACAAAAATTATAGATGAATTTTCATTCGATAAGGCTGAATATTTCTTACCTACTCAGAAATTCATCAATTTGTCGATAAATTCAGAGGATAGTCTTTCCTTAAAATTTCAGGCCTTACAAACAGTTCAGTCTTTAGTTAAATTTCATTCAGAACTAGAAAATCCAGATGCTTTAATCAATGTGGAATTATTTCGACTTAAACTTATTTATAAAGAATCCAAAAATAAAAATAAGGATGAGCTTTATCTATCTTCGTTAGATACTCTTCTAAATCAGTACTCTAAGGTAAAACAATCCGATTATATTAGATACGAAATAGCTGAAATAGCTCAGATAAAAGCTTCGAAATTAATTACTAAAATCAATCAAAAAGAAGATTTCAATAAATATAACAAAATAGCTTTAAAACAAATTCATTATTTATTAATAGAAAATACAGATAGTATTTTATTACAAAAATCTATGTTTCTAAAAAATAAAATATATAAGGCAATTTTAAATATAACGACAGAAGAAGTGATCTTGCCTAACGAAAATTTCCCTATAAATATTTCGTCGAAGAATGTAGAAAATATTAAATTAAAGTTACTTAAAATAGAAGAACAAAAGTTTGATGAAATATCTGATAAACAAATATATGGAAAAGATTTGTATCAAGAATATAATAAATTTTCTGTGCTTATTTACGAAAAAAAAATATCATTAAATCGGATAAATGATTTTCAACAACATTCTGTAGATTTAATTATGGATGGGTTAGATAGAGGACTTTATATCTTAGAGGCAGAAGCTTACAATGAAAAAGGGGATACTTTATTGTTAAATTACACCACACTAAAAGTTACAAATTTATCATTCTTACAGCGTTCGGATAAAGAAAATTTAGAAATTGTAGTATTAAATAGAAAAACAGGCCACCCAATACCAAATGTTAATGTTCAACTGCGAAACTCGCACTATTCTTATAGGCAAAGAAAAAGAGTAAAAGAAAATTTAGGTGTTTTTAAAAGTGATAAGGACGGAAGAGTTGTCAAAAAAATTGATAATGCAGAGAATATTCTAGTGGAAGTTTATACTAAAAATGATAGGTATCGATCAAACAGAAACCTATATTTATACAAATCTCGTCCACAGCAGGAGCATACTACAAGTTATTTTTTTACGGATAGAGCTATATACAGACCTGGTCAGACCATTCATTTTAAAGTTATTACATTATCAGAAAATCAAACAAAGAAATGGATATTTAAGGATAAAGATATTATTGTTAATTTTTATGATCCTAATTATCAGAAAATTTCAGATATTAAAATGAAAACAAACAAATTTGGATCAGTGAGTGGTAGTTTTATTATTCCGATAGGAATTTTAACAGGTCGAGTTCGGTTACAAACGCAATATGGAAGTATATTAGTAAATGTAGAAGAATATAAGAAACCTAAATTTGAAGTTATTTTTGACGATTTCTCCGGGAATTATAAATTAAATGAAAATATTAATATTCAAGGTTCTGCACTAGGATTTTCGGGAGAAGGTATCAGTAATGCAAAATATAAATACAGAGTTGTTCGCAAACCCAATTACTCTTTTTTTGGAAGATACTCACCAGCTAATACTCAAGAAATAGAAATAGCTAATGGAGAAGGGACAACTGACGGAGAAGGTGTTTTTAGATTCAATTTTTGGGGCAAAGCGGATAATCTAAAAAAAGATAATGTTTCATATAATTATCATATTACAGTCGATGTTATTGATATTACAGGAGAAACTCATTCCGCAACAGCTGATATCAATATAGGTACAGTTTCTCTGAAAATTGATGCTGATATTCCTAATTATATCACAGTAAACCAAGCAGATAGTTTTAAAATAATTACCCAAAATCTAAATGGTCAGAAAATCCAAGCAAAAGTTAATTTGGAGCTTTACAAAATACAAACTTCTAAAAGCTTAAAAAACAATCGCTTATGGGCTGAACCAGATCAGTTTTTAGACTCTAGCTCAGATTGGAATAAAAAGTTAAATAATATATTAAGAACTCATAATAGACTAGAAGATAAGCCAATAGAACTTATTACAGAATCTAGTTTAGACACAAAAACTAACATATTCTGGAAAAATCCAAAATTACTGAAAGAAGGGTATTATCAACTAATATTAAAGTCTAAAGATATTTTTGGTAGAGAGGTCGAAAACAAAAAGTTTTTCTTAGTTATAAATGAAAAAATAACTAAAATGCCTTCTTTGGAAAAGAACCTTTTTAAGGTATTAACACCTAATGTAGAGCCCGAACAGACAGCTCGAATATTAATTGGAAGTTCGTTTCGAAATATAAAAGTGCTTCTAGAAATTAG
>Ga0256842_1000552_pt1 | contig 32954 bp, 29 predicted proteins | sample 4559240metaG_FD_185973 | JGI IMG/M metagenome (GOLD analysis project Ga0256842, IMG submission 185973) | Hydrothermal vent microbial communities from Guaymas Basin, Mexico - 4559-240 | ecosystem: Environmental > Aquatic > Marine > Hydrothermal vents | place: Mexico: Guaymas Basin | collected...
GGGTAAATATTTTACGATATGTCTCCTCCATCGACCCAAATTCTCTGGCCATATCTTCGCGATCGGCATGAAAGCTGTACCCATCCTTCATGATAAACTCGCGCCCGCGCATCAGTCCAAACCTGGGTCTGGCCTCATCGCGGAACTTGAGATTGATCTGGTATAGATTTACAGGAAGCTGCTTGTAGCTACCGACAAACTGTTTGACCATCTCCACCATCATCTCTTCATGGGTCGGACCAAGCACAAATTCGTTTCCTTTGCGGTCGTTGAAGCGTAGAAGTTCCGCTCCATACTTTTCGTAGCGCCCACTCTTTTTCCAAAGCTCGGCAGGCGTCACGAATCCCAGCTGCACCTCCTGGCATCCCGCAGCATCGAGCTCCTCTTTCACGATGGAGCGCACTTTGTCAAGCACCCTCTTTCCAAGAGGCAGATAATCGTAAATACCGCTGGAGACCTGATGGATAAAACCGCCCCTTACCAGATAGATATGGCTTGCAAGCACCGCATCTTTGGGCGCCTCTTTGAGAGTCGGGATCAAGATTTTTGAAAATTTCATCGACAACCTTTTTTGTTCAATTTTTATTTGATATCGTCTTTCATGATAAACTCACATTTGTATTTATCCATCATCCGTACATCTGTATCGGCTTTGAACAGATATTTCATCGCCTCTATGATCGTATCGGCGCGGGGTTGATCGGCCACCTCCCTTAGCTGTTTGGTCGGAGTATGAAGAAATTTGTTGAAAGCGTTATGCATGGCTCTTTCAACATTCGCTCGGGAAGCTTCGTCGATAAAACCCTTTTTTACAGCTCTTTCGATCTCCGTCATCGCAGCCTCTTTTGCCTGCAGCCGTATCTCTTTTATCAAAGGATCGATCATCAAAGACTGCAACCACTTGAAAAACTCCATCGTATAACGACCTACGATTTCATAAGCTTTTTTCGCATGCTCCCTGCGTAGAGCCAGGTTGGTATTGACCTGTTCTTGCAGATCGTCCACCGCATATACATGCACATTTGCATCCGATATCAGATCGATATCCCTAGGAACGGCAAGATCGAACCAGTGGCGTTCAAAATTGGCTGTGCCCACCATTTTATCGGTGATTACAGGCTCGGGCGAAGCGGTGGCCGTAAAAAGAAGCCGGTAGCGATTGATATATCTACCCAGCGCATACAGTGGCTCCACTTCGACACGGTCTTGGACTTCACGCGCTATACGCTGCGCATTTTCGATGGAGCGGTTGAAGAGTATGACGTTGCACCCGTTCGCCGCCAGATGCTTCGTGACGATTTCACTCATTTCACCGGCGCCTACGACGATCGCGGTAAACCCGCCCAGGTTTCCGCCGAGCAGATATTTTGCCTGCGCTACAGCGGCACCTGCAACGGAAACCGGACTTTTGGAGATATCTGTCGATCTGCGCACCTCAGCCGCGCATTTGAAAGCGTAGTGAATGATTCGCGAAAGCTTCTGTCCGCAAAAGCCTTTTTCGTATGCGAAACGAAAGGCGTCTTTGAGTTGTCCGGCGATCTGTGTCTCGCCGATGACCAGACTGTCGAGCGAGGAGGCTACTGAAAATATATGGTGTACGGCCCCTTCATCTTCATATACATCGGCGCGCCCTTCGAGCTCTTCTACGCTGAGTCCGCTATGGCGGTGCAACACCATAAATATCTCTCCCAACGCGGAGGATGGATTGGACGTGCTGACGATACACTCGACCCTGTTGCATGTAGAAAGAAGAATCGCTTCGTTGACATCGCTGTTTTTCAATATCTGGCTCAACCCTTTTTGTTTCTCTTCGTCGTCTGAAAAAGCCAACTTTTCACGCACGGCGATATCTGTATTTTTATGGGAGAAACTCACGACCAGGTACTGCATCAAAACTCCCTTTCTATCATCGCTTCCACGATCTGCGCAAGCCCCTCTTCGTTCTCGCCCTCCATCAGGGCGATCGCCTCTTCCCCAAGCTCTTTGGCGTAAAGATACGCTTTTTGCACCGCTGCAGTGACCTCCATCATTCCGCGGATCCACTCTTTTTGCTCATCCGCCAATTTTTTGCCGTGCATCGAAACCAGCCTCTCTCTCGCTTCGTCATCCAAAGATTCGTATAGATAGATATAAGGAAGCGTCGTTTTCCCCTCCTCGAAATCGTGCATGGCGGGCTTGCCGAGCTGTTCGCTGCTTTGGGTTATATCCAATATGTCGTCTATTATCTGAAAAGCTATGCCCAGGTTCTTCCCATAGAGTCCATAAATTTTTTCATCTTTTTTTGCCAGCATCGCCGCAGCCGAAGCGGTTGCTTCGATAAGCGCGGCGGTCTTTTGGTATATCATACGAAAATATCTTTCGATATCTGCATTGAAGCTCTTCGACATACGTACATCCATCATCTCGCCGATACTCAAAAGAGTGACTGCGTGGGATACCTTTTTGGCGATATCCTCCTCGAAGGAGGTGAGCGCTTCAAAGCCTCGCGCATACAGCACATCTCCCAACATTACCGCTTGTTTGCTCCCCTCCGATGCATTCACGGAAACCACACCTCGACGAAGTGGAGCGTCATCGATAACATCGTCATGCAGCAGACTCGCGGCATGAATCATCTCTACGATCGCCGCAAGCTCCGCTGCGCGCTCGTTCTCTCCTGCGATACGCAAAATGAGCTTGGCACGCAACCTCTTTCCGCGCGGCAAGTTTTCAAAAAGTCCATTTACATATGGATCGTCGAGCTCCTCGATCATTCTTTTCATGCGAACTTCTACATTTTCAAGCATCGATATCATCGCCCTTTTTCAAAATAGATTTCATTCTTTCCATACCCTTTGATCAAAAGATCGAACCACGCCTCTCTCTTCTTCGGATCGAACGCCTTGAATTGCAACAGCGCATACGGGGTCCAATAGTTTGCCACATTTCCATCTGCCGGCTTTGAAAAAAGATCGATCATGAAGCTGTTTTTACGATATTTTGCATAGAGCAACGGTTGGAAATTTTGCCTGTCATAAGATATATGCATCACCAATCCGCCATTTTTATAAAGAGTCCATCGAAACGCCAAATGGTGATCTCTCCCCTGCGCTTTTATCTCTACATGTTGCAGTTGATCTTTTTTCAAAACGAACGTGGCTTTATGATCCCACATTTGCGCCGAAGCGAAAAATGGGATCAAAAGAAAAAACCGAAAAACTCTACTCATTCTGTGTCAGAATATTCGCAGTCAACTCTATATATTTACTGAATTTACACTCATCGAGCACTTCGGTGTCGCTGAAAGTACGCCTTTGAATCTCGCTCTCCATCGCCTCTTCACCGATCTTCTCTTCCAGAATGATCTCCAAAAGACACATCCGCTCGACCATTTTGTCAAGCTCCAGCTCAACCAGATTTCTATTGGCATTGTAAACAATATCGAAAAATTTCTTTTTGGGAGAACCGCCCGAAAAGATATCCTCTTCATCTTCAAACAGCATATAATTACCTTTTCTAAAATTGCGCATCCGCGAAACAGGCGCCAGATAACGGCAGTTATTATACCACCCTTTTCTTGTGTAACCGTTTTAAAGGTCGCGCAGACTCTTTTGCGCCTCTTCCAGCTCCCTCAACGGTCTCGGTTCGTCGATATAATACCCCTGTGCGATATCCACTCCCATCTGACACACTTTCTCGTATACAGCTTCATCGCAGACAAATTCCGCAACGGTTTTGATATTTAGCCTTTGTGCGAAGTCGATAATCGTCTCGGCGATGATTTCCAGATTTTTATCTTTGTGAACGTTCTTGATCAGCGATCCGTCTATCTTTATATAATCGACATCGAGAGATGTAAGATAGGAGAAATTGGAGTATCCTGTGCCGAAATCGTCGATGGCGATCTTGCATCCAAAGTGCTTCATATCCTCTATAAAAATCGCCACTTCCGGGTAGTTTTCTATATTTTCGCTCTCGAGAAGCTCGAAAATGATACGATTTGCGACATGATGTTTTTCTACTCTCTCTTTGATAAACTCGACCGTTTCGGCATTGAGAATATCCTCGACCGAAAGGTTGACCGAGAACGTAAACTCTTTTCTGTTTTCGAAATATATGCAGCTTTGCTCAACTATATGCCGCGTCATTTTGGGATAATAGTGTGTTTTTTGTGCCAACGAAAGGAAATGAAACGGGGATACGACCGTCCCGTCCTTTTTGATCAATCGCATAAGAACCTCGTACCCTTTGACGTGATGATGCCTGATATCGTACAATGGCTGGCCATAGGCTTCGATTCTTCCATCCTCTAGGGCGCTTTTGATTTCAGATACCCACTGTATATTCTCCTTGTATCTCTTTTTCACCTGCCAATTTTGTGAAAAGAGCATAATGGGAACTCTTTGCTTTCTGGCCTCTTTCAGCGCCATATCGGCCTGCTCGATCGTCGGCATATATTCTATACTGGCGCCAATGGAGATACGAAGATCGATCCGATTCTCCTCGAAAAGAAAAGAGGTATTCTCGATCTCTTCCCTGATCCGCTTCAGCAATTCAAGAGCCGACTTTGAGGTAAACTCCTTTTTGACGATGAAAACAAATTCATCCCCCGATGCACGATAGAGCGCATCGAAATTCATCGAAGAGAGTTTCGCCCCCAGCTGTTTGAGTATTTCATCGCCCACATGATGCCCATAAAGATCGTTGATCTCCGTGAAATCGTCGATATTCGCGATCGCCAATAGGGCGCCATGTATTCTTGGAAGATCTCTCATCATCGCTCTTCTGTTCGGCAGGCCGGTCAACGAATCGCTGTAGAGCTGATCCCACAGCTTTTTGGTTTTCTGTTCGACTTGAATATGGAGATTTTCGTTCAGATGGGTAAGTTTTCTGGTGTACTCCTCGATCTTTTCTTGCATCTTTTCGACCGCTTCTTCGATCTGCCTTATCTCCCTATCCGAACTGAGCCTCTTGAACTTTACAGGATTTTTCACACTATAATCCACCAAAGAGTTGGCCAGTTCTTTAAGAGGATAGAGACGTTTTCTTATTAGATAGACAGTAAGCGCGTAAAAGAGCGCCAGCAGAAGCAAAAAAACCGCGAACATTTTGGTCAGTCGCAAAAGCATGGCATTGTAGGTATAGCTTACATAATCTACAACGAGTTTTCCAATTTTCGATTTGTCGCCGGGCCGGTAGATATCTGCCGATGTTTCGATCACAATGCCATTTTCGGCAGAAACGCTTTTGTGAAGATCGTGGCAGACTCTGCCATTGCAATAGAGCTTGACCGCGACGATCTCTTTTTGTTTCAGAAGCTGCCTTAGTGCCTCCACCACCCGGTCATCCATACCAAGATAAAGATTTATACCTATTTGCGGGGCGAACATTTCGGCGATCAATTTCGCCTTCTCTTTCTCTATATCGTAAAGCACCTGCTTGCTGAAATATTCGAAAAGAAAAAAAGCGACCGCAATGATCACGATACCCATAACGACTACATATCCCGTCAATGTGGCAGATAGTGATCTTTGGCGTTTAAACATCCATAAACCTGACTATGGTATAAAGTGACTGTCTGAACCTCGGGACCCACTCGAGCGACCTTTTATTCATATAGATCACCGTAGCGCGACGGATATCCAGGGCGATAGTGGCTCCAAATGCGAGATCTTCGAAGTCATATACGAATACCGGCACTCTTTTTTTGCGTGCGAGAGAGACCATTTTTTTTATATTCTCCTCTTTTCCTTTGAGCAGATAATATGCATCGCACTCCTCCTTGCCATCGATATCGTCGAATGTGGCATCTTTGACGAGAAAAGGTAGATTCGCCAACTCTCCTCCATAATATTCACCTATCTTCTGAATCACTCTTTTTGCAACCTCTCCATCCTCTCTTTCGTGAACCACCATCAAGACTACCGGTTTTTTGGCCATCTGGTGACGCTGCACGAAACCATCCTCCAGCAAAAGAATTTTGGGGTAGATGCGGCTCTGCGCTTCGAGCAGTATATCGTTATAATTGTACGCCCACAACAGCTGCGCAAAAATAAAAAACGATATTACAAGTCGCATCAAAACCCCTTTAAGAGCGTAATCATGACACGACGGCCCTCTTGAGGATAGTCGTTCATGTAATTATACGCTACAGATGGATAGCGAACGTCGGCGTCAAACAGATTCTGCATACCGAAACGAACTTTCAGATCATCACCATTATGATAGCCAAACGCTATATCGAGTGTCGCGTAGCTATCCAGCTTGGAGCGCGGATCACCCCGCATCCGTTCCTTGGAACCCACATATTTTCCGACCAATGCCATATCCAATGCGCCGCTGAGCCGATGCAGATAATACCCTTTGGCCATATGATGCGCGGCATTGGCCAAAGGATCGTCACCATTTTGCTTGCCATATACATACGAGTAGTTCATATAGAGCGCATCGTCGAGCCCGATCGGCGTCTTGCACTCCACCTCCATGCCGTATATCTTCGAATCGGATGCGTTACGATATTCGTGCTCGGCATTGTTGTTATCGATCTGCTTGTCATTACGCAGATAAAAGATATTCACCTGCAAAAAAGAGTCCGTTCCCATTTTATGGATATAAGCGGCTTCGAACGCATCTACCCTCTCCGGCTCAAGAGCCAGATTTCCGACACGGGCATGGTTGTTTATGGTAAAAAGCTCCTGCCAGGAGGGAGAACGGCTCGATCGGCTGTAGATCGCTTTATAGATGTTGTATCCATCGGCTTGATACACGAGAGAGAGGCGGGGGTTGTACTGCACTTTCATGTGTGTCACCTTCTCGATATTCACACCTGCCTGCAGCGACAATTTATCGCTATAGTCGTATCTATCCTGGACAAAGAGGCGCTTGGCTCGCAAGTATGCATCCGGATCGCTAAACGGTGCTGCGCGAGAATAGTCCACCATCCCTATGCCGTCTCTCCTATCTGTCGTCTTGGTGATAACTTTATAGGTCTTGGTGTAGTCGATGTAGTATCCTGCGCTCAAAGAGTGGTTGCTCCATCCTCTATAGCTTCCGTATGAAGTCTGATAGAAGCGTCTCAGTTTCGCTTCGTGTTCGCCATAGAAACCATCTTTGTAAACCACTCCGGAAGAGGTAGAGAAACCGGCTGGCAAAAGATGGGATTCGCTCTTGAATTGCGAATCTTTCCAGCCTGCTTTTATATGAATCTGCCACTTTTTCATGGATGGATGATAATCGGCTTCCATATATTTTTGCGGCATCCTCATGCTGTCATCAGGGTCTGGGAGAGCGCCGTTTATGCCATATGCACTTCCTCTTTTATCATAGAGATATCCCGCGCGAAATGTCGTATCTTTATACCTAAGCGTCATTTGAAGCATAGAGTTTTTCATCCAGAGTGGAGCGCTACCGCTTCTGGCAAGCGAAACGTTTCGCGGACCATAAATACCGGTCGCAAGAGCATCGGGACCTGCCGGCAGATACTTGTCGTCTCTTTGATAATAAAACTGTGCATGAAGTGAAAGATCGTTTTTTTGGTAATTTTTTATAAATCCGCCCATTCTATACTCGTAGGATCCACCCTTTATGACGATACGGTCGTGATCTTCTTCGCTTTCAAAGCTATTTTGCGCATATGTAAAAACCCTGATCGATCCGGCATAGGCATTGTAGCCATCGCTGACACTCCCCGGTCCTCGCGTCACCTCGATCCTTTTGATCATTTCGATCGGCATATCAAGATACATTCCATAACCGTCTATAAATAGATCGTTGACCTCCACACCGTCGATAAACAGCCTGCTCTGCCCATATGCACTGGGGTTTGATCCGCGGAATATAGCCCGCTTGTTGTCAAGATTGTCAGTGGCCATATCGACACCTGGCACCAGCTCCAGCGCATCTTTTAGATTGGTTACGCCAATACGCTCCATTTCAGGCCCCTGGAAAACGGTGACGATATATGGCTGATACGGTTCGTTCATCTTCACTTTTTCGGCCAGATAGGAAATCTTTTGCATATCATCCACAATGGAATCGATCGATGCCATCTTGTCGGTTTCGGCCAATAGCGTACTGTTTGGCTCAAATGCGAAAAGTACACTTCCGCCCAAAAACAGAAGAAGTTTCGATATCTTTTTCACCTATTTTCCAATCCATCAAAGAGATTTTTGTTCGCTTCGATACACTTTTTCGTAGAGAGTAGTACCGGAAAACGCTCTTTTTTCGCATATACTTTACCATCTCCGATAATTTCATACGGAAAACCGAAACGCCGAAGGAGTAGATAGAATCTTTTTTCGACCGAGCCCAAAGTAAACTCGACACCCAAATTAAAAGCATGCATAAAAATATTTTTTTTCATCAACCTGAAAATTTCTCTGCTCTCTTTCATTCCTCTGCAATCGGCTCGTATAAATATACGGGAAAGTTCCCCTACATTGTCTTCGTTTAGCCCCATTTTCTTCAAATTGAGATCAAAAGCGTTTTGTGTCGGATACCCTATCGGAGAATGATGAACGAAGCGGATACTCGCTGCAACTTCCCCACTTTCATCCAATACAGCAAAATGCTCACAACAGTTGTCATATTCATCTTTTTCCAGTCCATCCGGCAAATCCTCTTTTTTGTAAACACCCAGCTCTTCACAAGCTATGGCATATCTAAAACGATACACTTTCGTCAATAATTCACCATCTTTGGCCGCCAAGAAACTGAACATTGCAAATCCTTAAAATCCCGTATTTTTAAAGTATATTACACATAATATATATTTTTTATAAATCAGGCCATCGAACCATCGCATTTGAGGCGATACAAAACGGAAAAGAGCAGCGGCACGAAATAGAGGTTCAAAACGGTAGCCCAGATGAGGCCAAATCCCAGCGTTACCGCCATCGGCTTCAGTATCAGCGCTTGACCGGAAGCGAAGAAGATAAGCGAAGAGAGCCCCAACACTGTCGTGAGCGACGTAAGAAGAATCGGGCGCAGGCGCAGCCTGGCTCTTTCGATCAGCTCGTCGGATGTGCGTGCATGCTTTATGAAATCGAGCATAATCAATCCATCGTTGACTACGACACCGGCCAAACCTACGATACCGATGAGGCTTGGCATGGTCAGATGCAATCCCATGATCATATGCCCCACCAGTACACCAAAAATCGAAAGAGGAATCGTAGCAAGAGTGACAAGTGGCAACGCCACGGAATCGAACATCCACACGAGTGCAACGAAAATAAGAAAAATTGCCACTACCGCCGACTGAACGATTTCGCGCTTGACGGTGCGATTCTCTTTCTCTTCTCCTTTTATATCTATTTTCACCCCGTTTTTTCGCACTTTTTCAAAAACCGGTGAGAGTCTTCTCATCACCTCCGAAGATGTAATTTTCCGTTTGTTCAATGTGGCATATACAGTCCTGATCCGCTTTCCGTCACTTTTGAAGATTTTGGCGAAACTTTTTTTACGCTGCATATCTGCGATTTCGCGCAAAAGCACCCATTGGTTCCGATTAGGCACCTGAAGCTCAAAGTCGAAGAAGCGGGCAAGTTCATCTTTTTTCAGATCCTGAAGACGTATGCGCACCAGACCCTCATCGTTGAACATCTTTGCATATTCGCCTTTCAGGAAAAAAGGCTGCAGAGCCCTTGTAAGCATACCTTCGGTAAAACCGAGATCCTGGCCATAACGGTTGATCCGTAGTTTCAGCTCGTCTTCGCCGGCTTTGGCGTCATCGGTAACGTTTGAAACACCCGGCATATCAAAGAGTGCGCGCTCGATCTCTTTTAGTGCTGCAAGCACCCTCTTCTCATCTCCACCGAAAGATATTTCCACATCGCTTTTTACGATACCCGCTTGCGGAACGATGACATTCAGCTCTTTGAAAAGCGGCCCGTATGCATCCTTTTTCTCTTTGAGAGGGGCGATGATCTTTTTGATCTCTTCGGCGATCTGCTGAGCCGAGTGGCGTCTTATCATATCCCGACTATCATATTCCGGACTCAGGTACGGATTTAGATATTTATCGAAAAAGTTTTGCGGTACCGGCTCGTGAAGATTTACGAAAATATGGAAGAGATTGTCCGCGTTCTCCCCTACATTGTTGCTGTCGACTTTCAGCCCGATAACCGTGGTGACCGAGGAGACATCCTCTTTGGATAGATTTTTCAAAAGCGAAGCTTCAAGCTGCGATACGATCTTTTCGTTGTCTTGAAGATCGTTGTTGATATCCACTTCTCCATTGACATATATCTGTGTCGTATCGAAATCCGGAAATAGCTGAAATTTACTCTCTTTGGCCAGTATCCACGTCCCTATTGCGATCAAAAGCACCATCGAAGGCAGCGCGATCGCTTTATGGCGTATCAGCGGTCCAAGTATGGCTTGGTATATGCGGTAGTTTCTATCCCAAAATCGATGAGTGAATCCCAGCTCTTTCGTGGGCCTCAATATATCTTTTGCATGAAGCGGAAGAAAATAGAAAGCCTCAAACAGTGAGCTCAAAAGCAAGATCGTGATCATCACCGGCAACACTTTGATAAATTCTCCAAGCTTTCCGGTAAGCATCAAAAGTGGCAGGAATGCAAAAACGGTCGTCATCGTCGCAGTCAACACCGCAGGAAACATCTCTACCGATCCTTTGATAGCCGCCTCTTTGGGCGATACCCCCTCCTCGATATAGCGATAGATGTTTTCAGCCACGACAATCGCCTCGTCCACCAGCATACCCAAAGCGATCAGCGCCCCAAGAAGCGTTAGCATATTGAGGCTGTAGCCCAGAATTTCGGATGCTATTAGTCCTATCATAAAACTGACCGGTATGCCTATGGCCACCACGAGAGCGATCCGCGCATTCACGAACAGAAGCATCGAAAGAAAAACGAGCCCCAGACCGAATATGATGTTGGAAACGACGGTGTTGAGACGGTTTTTGATCCAGACGGAGGTATCGGTATAGACATCGAATGTAAAGTCGGGGTAACGTTTCTTGTAAGTCTCCAGCATCGAGCGTATCTGCCTCGAAAGAGCGATAGCGTTGCCCTGTTCCGATTTGCTGACGGAGATGGAGACGTTTTTCGTGCCGTTGAAGTGCGATATCTCCTTTGGATCGCTGAGAGTGAAACTCACTTTTGCCACATCTTTTAGATAGAAACGCTTACCTTCGGCATGAAGTATCGTATTCTCCAAAGCGGCCTCCGTTTTTTCCCCGTTGATCGTACTGATAAAAAGATGCGTACCGCGCTGCTTCACCGAGCCGATAGGATAGATCGACGCCAGCTCTCTCACCGCAGCCACCACTGGGTCGTAGTGCAGTCCCAGCGCCTTGATTTTGGCACTTTCAAGCTCGATATCCAGCTCATCGTCGGCATCGCCATAGATGATTATGTCGCTGAGATCCTTGAAATTGGCAAGATCGCTCTTGATTTCATCAGCCACTTCAAGAAGCTCTTTTTTGGGCTTGTTGGCAGCCACGGCGATCAGCACGAGAGGGAAATTGCGCTTGGCTATCCTGGCAACCGGCTCGTCCATATCCGCAGGCAGGTCGCGCCTGATATTGGCTATCACATCTTTTGCATCACTAAGAGCCATATCCGGATCGTTGCCGGGTTTGATATCGGCGCCTATCATGAAATCGCCATTTTTTATCACGGATTCGATCGTACCGATCTCGCTTAGATTTTTGAGTCCGTCTTCGATCGAGTGGACCGCCATCTTGTCGAGCAGATCCGAACTGGCTCCCGCATAGTGCCCGGTGATCGTGATACGGTCGAGATTGCTCGGAGGAAATATCTCTTTTGGTATATTGATATAGGCAAAAACCGAAAGCAGCATAAGAAATATCAAAAATATATGATTCAGGATCGGCTTTTCGATTGCAAAACGTATGAATTTTTCGACCATTTACATCATCTTTAAAAAAGAGTATCTAAAATCTGGTTTTTCACTTTCATCCCCTCTACTTTGCGGCTTAAAAGCTTATGCTCCTCCAGAAGAGCTCCATATTGGGTCTCGAGTCGATCGATGGCGCGGCTTTGATAGTAGATGCTGTTGCGCAGATAGATTTTTGGCAGCAGGATCATCAAAGCGATAAATACGGAGATGACGACCATCACCAGAAACTGCCAATCCGCCGTCGGGTCACTCAGTGCTTCGTCGATATTTTCGGCAAGCTCTCTTTTTTCTTTGCTATTCATCGAAAAACCCGAAGCATCGAAGTTTTGCGCTTCGGCTGCGCGGATTTTGCCTTATCTCTTCAGCGGTGGCCGCAATCGGTTTGCGACTGAATGGTTTTCCGATCGCATGGTCGTTGCCGCATGTGCACCGAAAAGCTTCAGCAGGACAGATACAAGCCGTACTCCACTTTTTGAACCGCTGCTTGACGAGTCTGTCTTCAAGTGAATGAAAAGTTATAAGCCCCACAACGGCGCCTTTCGGGGGATTCTTCTCCAGCGAATCCAAAAGCCGCTCGATCTCTCCCAATTCGTCGTTTACAGCGATGCGGATGGCCTGAAAGAGTGCGGTGGCTGGATTTGTCCTGCCCCGCTTCGGCAACACTCCGCCCAGTATTTCCGATAGCTCCATACCGCTTTCGATCGGCTTTTTCGAACGTGCCTCGACTACCGCACGCGCCGCTTTTCGCCACGATCTCTCTTCGGCATACTCTCTGAAAATTCTCTCGAGCTCCTCTTGCGGCCAGCCGTTGACCACATCGTATGCGCTCAACCCGGCTTCGGGATCCATTCTCATATCGAGATTTTCAGACAGAAAACTAAAACCGCGCCTCTTCTCGTCCAGCTGCAAAGAAGATACGCCAAAATCGGCCAAAATCCCACACACGGGAAGGTTTAAAAGCTGGGGTAAAAGCTCTGAAAAGCGCCCTTTTTTGGCTTCGAAACGATCCGAAAAAGGAGCCAGCCGCTTTGTGGCGAAATCGATCGCTTCAGGATCCTGATCGATACCTATCAGGCGAATACCGGGAAATTTTTTCAAAATCGCTTCGCTGTGCCCTCCGTAACCGAGCGTACAGTCTATAAATACCCCCTCGCTGGGCATCGCCTCGAAACATCGCAACACTTCGTTTAAAAGTACAGGAATATGGGGAATTTTTTCAGATGTCATAACGTACCGTTTTTATCGCGATTATACACCAATTCTCTCAATCTAAGTGCATTTTGCACGGCAAATCCTCCAAAATCGTTGTTGAAATAGACAAAAATCTCTTTCATATCTTTTGCCGCGGAAACGATTCTGTCAGCCCACATCTCAAGCGTGCCATCGTCGTAGCTGCCTCCATACCGTCCGGTGGGACCGTGAAAGCGGATGTAGCCAAAATCGGCCGTCAGGACGAATGGAGTCGTCCGTTTTTCAAAATCGTTGATACACATCGCCACATTGTAGCTTTTAAGAAGATTGAAAACATCGTCGTTCATCCAGCTTTCGTGGCGAAACTCTATCGTATGACGCCAGCTGCGAGGCAATATCTCTAGAAACTCCTTCAAAAGATCCATATCCAGATGCAAGGATGGAGGAAGCTGGAAAAGGATCGAGGCGGTCTTTTGCTTCAATGGCTTGATCAGATGAAGGTACCGGATCAGATCCTCTTTGGTCTCTTTGAGCTTTCGATAATGGGTGATACCCCGATATGCCTTGAGGGCGAAAAGAAAATTTTCAGGAGCCATCTGCGCCCAATGTTCAGTGGTTTTAAGCCTTGGAAGATGATAGAATGTGCTATTTAGCTCGACGGTATCGAACATCTTCATGTAATATTCGAAAAAATGGCTTTTGGGAAGATCCTGAGGATACAAAACACCCCGCCAATGCTCGTAATAAAAGCCCGATGTTCCAATATGAATACTCATAACGATTTTACCGCCTCGTATGCCGTCTCTATCAACTGTTTCATCTCTTCGTACGAAATGATATAAGGCGGCATGAAGTAGAGTACCGATCCTAGAGGGCGAACGAATACGCCACGTTTCAGGCAGTATTGGAAAATTTCGAGATTGACGCGATCTTTGGGTGCGAATCCTTCGAGCTCCACAGCTGCGATCATACCTGTTTGCCGAACCTCTTTTACGCAAGAAAGAGTCTCGAAAGGTTTTATCATCTCATGCATCCATTCCGCCTTTTCACGGTTGGAGACTATCACGTCATCTCTCTCGAAAATGTCCAGCACCGCATTGGCGCAACTGCATCCAAGTGGATTTCCGGTATAGCTGTGCGAATGTAAAAAAGCTTTGTATTCGAGATAGTCGCAGTAGAATCTTTTATACATTTCATCCGTGGTCACAACCACCGCAAGCGGCATATAGCCACCTGTAAGGCCTTTTGAGAGACATAGAAAATCTGGTGATACACCCGCCTGTTCGCATGCAAACATCGTCCCCGTCCTACCAAAGCCAACCGCTATTTCATCCGCTATCAGATGGATATCGTACCTTTTGCACAGCTCCCTTGCCCGTACAAGATAGTGAGGATGGTACATATGCATCGAGCCCGCACACTGCACCAGCGGCTCGACGATCAACGCCGAAATCCGAGTGGAGAGGGTTTTCAAAATATTCTCAAGCTGCTCGGCAGCCTCCTCGGCCGCCTCGTATGTTCTATCTTTCGGCACAGGCGTCTGCACGGATCGTATCAGTATCTGCTCGTACGTTTTCTTGTAAAGCTCCACATCTCCGACCGAAAGTGCGCCGATAGTCTCTCCGTGATAGCTGTTGGTCAACGAGAGAAAAAGCGGACGATCCTTCCCGTTGTTGAGGTGGGCATGGTAGCTCATTTTCAGTGCGACCTCCACGGCACTGGATCCATTGTCCGCAAAAAATACCTTGTTTAGATCGCCGGGGACTATTTCACAAAGCCTCTCGGCGAGCGTTACGGCAGGCTCATGGGTGAAACCTGCCAGAAGCACATGCTCGAGAGTCGATGCCTGCTCGGCGAGCTTGGCGCTTATATAGGGGTTGGCATGGCCGAATAGATTGACCCACCAGCTGCTGATGCCGTCGATATACCTGTTTCCTTCGAAATCTTCGAGCCAAACTCCTTCGGCCCGCTTCACAGGAACCAAAGGCAGTGATTCATGGTCCTTCATCTGTGTACACGGGTGCCAGATATGAGCCAGATCACGCTGGATCATTTCGCTGTTTTTCATTCAAAATCCTTATTTTTCTGACAACATTTGTCAATTTTTGGACAGTTTGTCCATATCGCATACAAATTGCGGTAATTCCGCGCATAGGCACCATAATTTAAACAGGGATTAATTTCATATTCAATAAAATCTGTACAACAAAATTATATCGTATCGGGCATATCTCCGTTACCCAAATTCTTTCTTAAGGCCTCTTATGATTACCTGGATGCAAAAACACAGAAAATATCTTGTCATCACGATCTGGATCAGCACGATCGCATTCGTGGGTGCAGGATTTGTCGGCTGGGGCACATACCAGTACGGCAGCAAAAGCAAAAACGTCGCCAAAGTGGGTGATGTTCCTGTCACCTATGCCGCTTTCGAAAGCGCTTATGGCAATCTTTATCAGCAATACAACCAAGCGATGGGTGGCAGGCTCGATGAAGCGACGGCCAAACGCATGGGGCTTAAAAAGAGGGTTCTTCAATCTCTTGTCTATCAGGCGCTGATAAAGAATTTTGCCAAAGAGCACGGTATCATCGTAAGCGACGAAGAGGTTCAAAAGGAGATCGTTTCCATTCCGGCTTTTCAAAAAAACGGCCATTTCGACAAATCCACATATCTCGCGACACTTAAAAACATGCGCACAAAACCAAAGATATTCGAGTCGAGCATCAAAGATGAGCTCCTCATAAAAAAGACCCTCAGACTCCTCACTCCCGGTGTCGCTCCGCTTGAACTGGAAGCGTTCGGCGCTGCACTCTTCATGGCGGACAAACTTCGTTACAAAGTCTTTACATCCGATCAGATAAAAGTCACGGTGGACGAGAAAGAGCTCAAGTCGTGGTGGGAAAAACACAAAAGCGACTATATGACACCCAAACGCTACAAACTGGCCATTACATGGATTGCTCCAAAAAACGAATCGATCGACGACAAAGAGATAGAAGAGTACTACAAATCGCACCGTACCGAATTTACAGACAAAGAGGGCAAAATTCTTCCACTCGAAAAGGTTCGCGACCTCGTAGCCAAAAAAGTAGCCCTCAAGCATACGAAGAAAGAGGCGGAGCTCGCCTATATCGCTCTCAAAAAAGGAAAAGCGTCTCCACAGGAGACGATCGTCGCAGATGCCGGCGACAGTCGCTTCTCTCCCGATATATGGAAAGCTATCGAAAGTGCTGCACCGGGAACGCTTCTCAAGCCGAAAGTGACAGGTGACAGATATGCAGTGATCCAGGTAGCAGAAATGATTCTTCCAAAGCCCAAAAGCTTCGAAGAAGCCTATAGCCAGGTCAAAGCCGACTACATATCCAAAAAAAGAGAAGAGCTTCTGCTGGCATTGGCGAAAAAAGCGAGCGACGATCTAAAAGATGCGAAGCTCTCGGACTATGTGACAAGAGACGACGCCGACAAACTTCCACCACTTTCAAAAGATGAAGCTACGCGTTTTCTGCAACAGCTCTTCTCGTCAAAAAGCCAAAAAGGGGCGATACTGATCGGCAACAAAGCTGTCAGTTACGAAGTTGTGGAACAGAAGTTGCTTGATTCCGACAAGCTGACACAGTACAAAACGTTTATAGAGCAAAATGCCAAAAAGATCAAATCGGATCTTCTGCAAAGCAGGCTGATCGAGAGATTGCAACAAAAATATCCGATAGAGATCTATATAAAGGAAACCGAGTGAGCAGACCCCTCCTTGCGATAGACATCGGATCGAGCAAAATCAGTGTTGTCATCGCTGAACAAAAAGACGACACGATAAGCATTATCGGTTCCGGTGTCGCCAGGTCACAAGGTGTACGCAAAGGCACCATCACCAATATAGAGCTGACTTCACGCTCGATTCGTCAAGCTCTAAGCGACGCAAAGCGTGTCGCAGGCACCGCTTCCGCAAAAGCCATCATCTCGATCTCAGGCGCATATACCCGCTCCATAAACAGCTCCGGAATCGTAAATATCCCACAACAAGAGATTGGCATCAAAGAGATAAACCGTGTCATGCAGACGGCTCTTTACAATGCCAACATCCCCAACGAATACGAAGTGCTGCATGTGTTGCCCTACAATTTCAAAGTTGACGAGCAGGAGTTCATCGAAGATCCATTCGGAATGAACGCAAGCAGGCTCGAGGTAGATACTCATATCATCACCACCCAAAAATCAAATCTAAGCAATCTTAAAAAAGCGGTAAAATCTGCGGGAGTAGATATAGAAAATGTCGTACTCGCTGGCTACGCATCCGCTATCTCCGTCCTCAACAGCGACGAAAAGGAGCTGGGTGTCTGTGTTATAGATATGGGGGCTTCTACATGTGAAATGGTGATACACTCCGGCAACTCTTTGAGATTCAATACATTTCTGGCAGTCGGATCCAACCATATCACGAACGATCTATCGATGGCGCTGCACACCCCGCTCGGCGTGGCCGAAAAGATCAAACTCGAATATGGATCGCTAAAAACGCCTTCGAACGAGTTGATCGAAATCCCGATCATCGGAGATGAAACACAAAAGCATGAAATCTCTCTCGAGATCGTTTACAATGTAATTCAGGCGCGAGTGCAGGAGACACTGATGATTCTTGCCAAGGAGCTTGAAAAGAGCAATCTCAAAGAGCAGATCGGCGCCGGAATCGTACTGACAGGAGGCATGACCAAACTGGATGGCATCAGAGAGCTTGCAATGGCAATTTTTGACAATATGCCCGTCAGAATAGCCAGACCCAGACAGCTTGAAGGTGATTTTGGACCGCTTAACGATCCGGCGTTCGCCACCGTTCTTGGACTTTTGGAATATGGGGCCGGAGCATATACCCAGTACGAAATCGATTCAAACAAAAAGATGCTCCACAAAAAAGAACCCATCGCAACCAACAAAGAGGAGCTAAGCGATATCTCGTTGTCTGCCAAACAAGAGGATCTCTCGGATAAAAAACTCCAAAACGGAGATATCAAACAGCGCCTGGCCCAAGTTGCTACACATGAAGAGGAAGAGAGCATTGGCCAGAAAATCAAAAAATTCTGGCACTGGATGACACAGATATTTTAATACCTATTTCAAGAGAGGAGTACAAAGTGAGGAATAAATTTTCAATCGAAGAGTCCCCAACGATTGCCGGAGCCAAGATCAAGGCAATAGGCGTAGGAGGTGGCGGTGGCAATATGATCAACCATATGATTCACCAGGGAATCGATGGTATAGACTTGATTGTCGCCAACACCGATGCGCAAGCACTGGAAACATCCAAAGCACCACACAAGATCCAGCTGGGGGAGAAGCTCACCAAAGGTCTTGGAGCCGGTATGAAGCCAGAGATCGGAGAAGAGTCTGCACTGGAAAGCTATGATCACATCAAAGAGGTTCTCCAGGGCGCGGATATTGTTTTCGTCTCATCCGGTCTTGGCGGTGGCACCGGTACGGGAGCGGCCCCCATTATAGCTCAAGCCGCCAAAGAAGCGGGTGCATTGACGGTTTCGGTAGTGACGAAACCTTTCCGCTTCGAAGGCCGCAAACGAATGAAACTTGCAGAAGCCGGACTTGAAGCGCTCAAAAAAGAGAGCGACTCAATAATCGTCATTCCAAACGAGAAACTTTTAAGCATTGTCGATAAGACATTGGGTATCAAAGAGAGCTTCAAGATGGTTGACAATATTCTCGCAAGAGCTGTCAGCGGTATCAGCAACGTCATCCTCTCGCGCGGAGAGCACGATATAAATCTCGACTTTGCGGATGTCAACACCGTCATGAGTCACAGAGGTTTGGCACTGATGGGAGTAGGCGAAGCTACGGGCCCAAGTGCGGCTTACGAAGCGATAAAGAATGCGATCGAGTCTCCGCTTCTTGACAATATGGATATCAAGGGCGCCATGGGTGTGTTGGTTCATTTCCATATACATCCCGACTATCCAATCCTTGAAATCAGCGAAGCGATGGGGATCGTAGAGGATAATGCCCACGAAGAGGCGCATGTGATTTTCGGCACCACGACCGACACGAGCCTCTCCCTCGATGAAGTCAAGATCACGATCGTTGCGACAGGCTTTGAAAGTGCAGAAGCCGAAGAGGAAAAGACCGAAGTCAAAGATGATAAAAAGCGACAGATTACACTAATGCAGCCTGAAAACAGCGAAAACGCCATTCCTGCAAGCACGCCGCGTGTCAAGGTAGTAGGCGGTTACGACAACGAAGAGATTCTAGATATTCCTACATGGATGCGCAACCAGATGGATTGAACCATCCGGTTGACATTTTCTCTTTCAACTTCTCTCTTGAAACTGGATGGGACCTTCACTCTTCCCGTCCAGAAATTGTCTGACGTATGGATTTTTTGTATTCTTGAAATGTTCGGCATCACCGGTCTCTATGATTTTTCCATCATAAAGCATTGCAAACCAATCACCGGCCTTGAAGCTCTCCTTGATATCGTGCGATATAAGCACGGACGTCACTCCAAGTCTCTTTTTCAAATGAATGATCATCTGAGAAATCAGATCGCTCGTGATTGGATCCAGCCCACTCGTTGGCTCGTCATACAGAATTATTTTTGGATCGAGTGCGATAGTGCGTGCCAACCCTACCCTTTTTCTCATGCCACCGCTCAGCTCATCGGGAAAAAGATTCATCACCTCACCTGGCTTGAGCGCAACCATCTTTAGGCGCTCTACGACCCGCTCTCTAATCTCCTCTTCACTCATATCCGTATGCTCACGCAAAGGAAAAGCTACATTTTCATAGACATTCATACTGTCGAAAAGTGCCCCGCTTTGAAACAGAAATCCGACTTTTTTCCTGATGGCACGAATCTGGTCTTCATCGGCGTGACTGATCTCTTCGCCATCCACCCATATCTCGCCTTCATCAGGCTTTAAAAGACCTACGATATGCTTGATAATAGTCGATTTGCCGCCTCCGGAGAGACCCAGAATAACTGTCGTCTTTCCTTCGGGTATCGTCAGATCGATGCCTTTTAACACCTCTTTGGAACCGAATCGTTTCTTTAAACCTTTGATCACTATCATTGCCGATTTTGCCTTGTGTCAAACGATTTTTCTGTAAAAATATCGTCCTAAAAGTATCGCCAATGCTACCACAAAGATCTTGAAATCCCACTCAGAAGCCATATGGGCTTTTTGAAAAAGTTCATTCTCCACAATGGATTCGCCCTGCCTTTGAAATTCCACAATCTGGGGTGTGTAGTAAAGCGTAAACATAAATCCGGTCCAAACCGTCACAAAAGCACTGAAAAAAGTGATCCTATCGCGATAAAATCTTATGAAATGATACCCCTCTACAACGATTATAACGACACATGTTATGTTGACAAGCCAATTCATTTTCAAGAATATCTGCGTCATGATAAGTCCCTCTTGAAAATGACCAAGTATCCCGCCTCCTAGAATATCATCTGCATGAAAGATTACGGGTGCCACCACTGCGCCGGCGCACAAAGAGGCGCCAAGCGTAATTCCAAGTAGCATCAAGTATGGAATCCACATCTTTTTTGGAATGGAGAGTTCTATGTCCGGTTTCGGTTTTACTGTTTGCATTATGTTTTTCCTAAAATTTGATATAAAATCCCCGGTCGAGGCCGGCTAGATCTTTGTAGAATGTTGGTATCGGGAGAGTGTTTTGTTTGCAAAATTTCAAAATCGCTTCTCGCTGGTCGTAGCCCATTTCACAGAGCAGATACCCTATTTCACGCTCTTTGGCCGTCATTATGATACGTTTTAGCAACTCATCGCCCGCTTCACCGCCAAACAGAGCGCCGCTTGGCTCATGCTTCAATGAATCGGGCAGCAAAAAGGAGGATTTGATATAAGGAGGGTTGGAGACAATCATCTCGAAATCACCTTCGACACCCTCCATCAGATCGGCCTTTTCAAGCCTGATATTTTTTTGGACTCCATATTTTTCTATATTCTTTTTGGCATAAAAAAGCGCATCGGAAGAGATATCGGTGGCGGTTATTTGAAGATGTGGAAACTTCAAAGCCAGCATGATGCTCACCGCCGCACTGCCGACTCCTATCTCACAGATTCTTTCAATGCCATTTTTTTCTACAATTTCAGCGGCCATATCGACCAGGATCTCCGTCTCGGGGCGCGCGATCAATACGCCTGGACCTACATGAAGCTCCAAATCGTAGAAAGATACACTACCTGTGATATATTCGATCGGCTCGCTTTCGAGGCGCCTTTGCACAAAGTGTAAAAAACGTGTCAGCCCCTCTGGGGATATCGACTCGCCCGAGTGGGCATGGAGCCATATGCGCTCACGACCAAGAGCGTGCGCCATCAGGATTTCAGCCTCCAGGCGAGGCCTCTTCGTCATACAGTAGAGCTTTTTGGCGGCATCTTTCAGTACCGATTCGATCGCTACGGAATCGTTTCGAGCTGAAAACTTGTTGTTGCTAAAGATTGCATTCACCTTTCAGCGCCTCATCCTCTTTCTCGTCGGGAATATTCTTGTCGCCAAGAGCTTTGAGACGATCGATCACAGGAGGATGCGAATGATAAAATATTTTTGTCAGGATATGTGATTTTGGAAAACTCTTGTTTTCATCGACCAGTTTTTTGAGCGCGCTGATCAGATCGGTGCTATTGCCATGAACCTGCACGGCATATCGATCCGCTTCGTATTCGTTGCGACGACTCACCAGACTCATAACAGGCATAAACACAAACATGAAGACAGGAAGCAGCAACAAAAATATCAGCATAATCATCGCAGGCGTCTGCATCACCCCGATCTCCAAAAACAGATTTGCCGGAAGATGGCCCAGAATATAGAAGCCCGCAAAAAGAATGCCGCCAAGCATCGCGATATTTTTATAGATATCTCTATGCTTGAAGTGCCCCAACTCATGGCTGAGTACAGCCAAAAGCTCGTTGTCTGTCAATTTCTCAAGCAGCGTATCGAACAACACGACTCGCTTGCTCTTTCCGATCCCTCCGAAATAGGCGTTCAACCGTGCGTCACGTTTGCTGGAGTCCATTACATAAACCCCTTCGCTTTTAAAGCCGCTCTTTTTCAAAAGATTATCGATCTTCTCCCTCAAAAGCTCATTTTCAAGCGGTGTAAAGGTGTTGAACATTGGCGCTATAACTGTGGGATATAGTAGATTGAGAAGCACCAGTACGGCAAATACCAAAATAAAGCTGAAAAACCACCACATAGGCACATTGATAATGATCCACGATACGGCTGCCGCAAGCAAGGATGCAAAAAGCAGCGTCATGATGCCTCCTTTGATCTGATCCTTGATAAAGAGCTCCGGTGTCGAATGGTTGAATTTAAAGCGCTCATCGATTACGAATGTGGTATAGATCGCAAAGGGAAGCTCCACTATATAATTGACTACAAGAAAAATATCCACAGCCACTACTGCCTGAACGATCGGATCCATATTCCATGTGAGCGTGTCGATCCAGTGCAGCCCCCAGGCCAACCAGAATATGAAAATGGCATAATCGACGAGCGCTTCCACGATCTTCACTCTTTCGTTCGATATGAGATATCTTGCCGATTTCATCCATGTGCTGGGCTTCATCAAAACCGGAGGCGCATCTTTGGCGCGAGAGACATATCCAATCTGCATAACGGATATATAGACTTTTAAAAGCACGTAAACAAAATATACTATAGAAATTATCTCAACCATCCCGGGGTGATCCTTTTTGTCAAATTAGTTGGATTATAGCCAAGATAGGTTAAAATTCAATTTCCAAAACAGGAAGTAAAATATTTATATAAGAAAAGGCGCGTATGGCACTTGTGGACCTTTTAGACGTCGATAAACAGTTTGAATCCCAAATTATTTTCAAAGGCATCGACTTTCATATCGACGAATACGAGCGTATCGTAATCGTCGGTCGAAACGGCAGCGGCAAATCGACGCTGATGAGGATCGTCAGCGGAGATGTCGAGCCTGACAGCGGCAGACGCATCGTCCGGCAGGGAATCAAGATCGAAATGCTGGATCAGCAGCCGGTATTCGAGCCTGGGCTGAGCGTCAAAGATGCTATCGAGCTGGAGTTGACCGATATACAAAAAGCGAAACAGCGATATGAAGAGGTGTCGAATCAATTATCCGAAGATTTCGAAAATCCTGCACTCCTTGACGAGCATGCGAAACTCACCGCTTTTTTGGATTATCACGACGCCTGGAATCTTGACGACAGGATCGAGCGAATCCTAAAGGAGTTCGACCTTAAAACCTACGAAGATCGCCCGGTAAATCTCCTGAGCGGGGGAGAACAACGGCGCGTGGCGCTGGCGTCTTTGCTGCTGAAAAAACCGGATATTCTGCTGCTTGACGAACCCACGAACCACCTGGATGTATATATGGTCGAATTTCTGGAAGAGCTGCTGCTCAAAGAGAAGTTCACACTCCTGCTCATTTCACACGACCGCTACTTCATAGACCGTATAGCGACACGCACCGTCGAGATAGAAGATCATACGCTGCGAAGCTTCAAAGGCGGATACGAAAGCTACCTACAACAAAAAGAGGCGTTGTTGCACGCCATGCACAAAGAGCACGAAACGCTGCTGAAGATATTGAAAAGCGAGGAGGAGTGGCTAAGACGTGGCGTCAAGGCTCGGCTAAAGCGCAATGAGGGACGAAAGAAACGGGTTCTTGAAATGCGTGAACAGGCAAAAAAGAATCCTTCGGCAATTCGCAAGATACAGATCGAGCTCGAACGCGAAAAACACCACTTCAACCGTGACGAGAGCGTCAGCCGAAAAAAAGTGCTTTTCGAGATAGAGCATCTTGAAAAACGGTTGGGAGACAAGCTGCTTATTCACAACTTCTCAAACCGCATCCTTCAAAAAGACCGTATCGCCGTAGTAGGCAAAAACGGCAGCGGAAAATCCACTCTTCTAAAACTACTACTGGGACGCGAAAAAGCGGATGCCGGCACCATCAAACGGGGAGACTTCACCATAGGCTATTTCGATCAACACAGAGAGATGCTCGATGACGACAAAAATCTTATCGAAACTTTCTGCCCTTTTGGAGGAGATCGCGTAGATGTGCAGGGCAAAAATATGCACGTCTATGGGTACCTGAAAAACTTCCTTTTTCCAAAAGAGTACCTGGATAAAAAAATAGGCGTACTCAGCGGTGGCGAAAAAAACCGCGTGGCGCTGGCTCTACTGTTTACAAAAAAAGTTGACTGCCTGATTTTGGATGAACCGACCAACGACTTGGATATTCCAACCATCAATATACTCGAAGAGTATCTGCTGAACTTTTCCGGCGCGCTGATTTTTGTAAGCCATGACCGCTATTTCGTCGATAAAATCGCAAAAAAACTCTTTATCTTCAAAGGTCACGGGATAGTGGAAGAGAGCTATCAGCCCTACTCCGAATTTCTCTCGATCGAAAAAGAGATCAATGCCCTCGTTCAGTATGAACACGAACTTGCAATCGAAAAGGAAAAACCAAAATCCCAAATGCCAAAAAGGCAGAAAAAACGGTTGAGCTACAACGAACAGCGCGAACTCGAAGTACTCCCGGCCGAGATCGAAATACTCGAAAATGAAATCGCCGAGCTCAATACATGCCTGGCCGATCCGGATTGCTACCAGCAAAAGGGCATACAAAATCTAACCGACGAACTCGACCGACTGGAAACGCTGTACAATACCAAAGCGGACCGCTATCTGGAACTTTTGGAACTTCAAGAAGAGATGGAAAGTGCAAAATGAAAATCGAAGATATCGAAAAAGAGATAAAAGAAAAACCCGGGGTTTTACTATATTTTTGGGGCGAACACTGCAATGTATGCCATGCATTGAAGCCAAAACTTTTAGAAGCGTTTGAAAAAAACTTCCCAAAAATAGAATTTTTAACGATAAATATAGGCGATCATGCGGAGATCGCCGCACATTTTGGCGTATTCTCCATACCGACTGCCATAATTTTTTTGGATGGAAAGGAGTTTGCGAGAGTCAGTCGGAATGTCAGCGTCCCACTCCTCATAGAGCGCATCCGCAGACCATATGAAATTCTCACCTCATAGACACCTACCGCAAGAAAACCACTTTTCTCTTTCATAAAAGGGTAGAAAAATGAGATACTCATATCTCCTGTGAAGGAAAAACGATCTCTAAAATGCGCAGGGGCGATGCCAATATCTCATCGCCCTGGGCCTCGCTCGTAAAGCCCCATGTCGCATAAAGTGCGCCGATACCCGCGTGACGTGCCGCATCCATATCTTTTTGGTTGTCGCCCACCATCCATGCATGATGTTTTCCATAATCGAAACCGTAATTTTTCAATATATGGTGCAACATTTCAGGATCGGGCTTGCTGGCGCCTACCGTATCGGGCCCCACAACATGGTCGAATCGCTCAAGAATACCGAGGTGTGAAAGCATGCGACACGCAAAAAGCGAAGGGGCATTGGTGGCTACGGAAAGTTTTACCCCACTGACAAAGAGTGTTGCAAGAAGTTCATCGATCCCAGGGTACAGCTGTGGATTTTGAGTGCATTGATCGTAATAGTGGGACTCAAAAAGCACTTTATCTCGCGTCTCGTAATTTTCGGTGCCATAAAAGAGTTTGGCCAGATTGCGCACGGGACGATTGATAATCTCCACAACCTCCTCGCTCGACAATGGCTCAAGACCATGGTTTATAAGTCGCACATGATTGATCGTAGCGGTTATATCACGTGCCGAATCGATCAACGTGCCATCCATATCGAAAATAACGACTTTCATCGTCTTGCCATCGCTTTACCGGCCAGATAACCGCTAGCCCAGGCAAAATGCAGATTATACCCTCCTCGCTTTCCGACGACATCCAGCACTTCTCCTGAAAAATATAGACCTGGAACGATTTTGGATTCCATGGTTTTTGCATCCACTTCGCTGCACAAAACACCTCCGCCTGCCACTTCGGCATGCCTGTATCCATGCGTATCCGATACGCTAAAACGCCAATCCGATATCCGTGAAGCGATCGCCCTGACATTTTTCGGAGTGAGGTCGGCGCCATTGCGTTCTAAAGGAATTTCTAGAGCTTGAAGAAGTGCTTTGGCCGATTTATAGGGCAATAGTCCCTGAAGAATCTCCACCGAGGTTGCAAATCCATTCCGCTTTGCCACCTTTTCTATACTGCCTACAAGCGACTGGCGTGAAAATTGAGGCAATAGATCGATCCCGAGTACTACATTTCGCCCATTGGCCATTGCCCTGGATGTCTCGATCGAAGCATCTAGGATCGAAAAACCGGATACTCCATATTTTGTAAAAAGGATATCTCCGCCATAAGTTTCACTTCTTTTGCCATCGACATAGGTCGTAACCTCGCCATCGATCCTCACACCACTCATTTTTGAAGGCCATGGCTCCTTCAGATGCAAGCCGACCAATGCCGGCCACGGATCCACGATACTGTGTCCAAGCTGCCTGGCAAATGCGACGCCATCCATACCTCCTCCAAGCTGTGGCGCAGCAGCCAAACCGGTAGACACCAAAACTCTGTCGTAATCATAGCCCGCTTTGTCGGTAGAAAGATGAAAGCGGCCACCTGTAGATTCGATACTGCCAACTTTCTCTTCGGTGCGCAATCGCACCCCCAGATGCAAAGCCTGCCGCTTCATCGCTCCATGCACCGATCTGGCTTCATCGCTCAAAGGGTAAGCCCTTCCATCATCGAGAGTTCGCAACAAAAGGCCAATCGACTCGCAAAAACGTGAAAAAGCTCTGAAATCGAATGTCTTGAGAGCATAATCGACAAAAGAGGGGTGGCGACCGAAATAATCTTCACATCCAAGAGATGTATTTGTGATATTGCATCTTCCGTTTCCGGAAGCCAGAATCTTTCGTCCAACTTCCGGACTCTGTTCGAAAAGGTCGGCGCGCACACCATTTCTCGCCGCTGTGATGGCAGCCATCAAACCTGCGGCTCCTGCGCCTACAATCGCTATTTTCATTTTAGAGGCTGCATCAAATAAACGAAAGAATCTCTTCTTCGATCTTCTCTTTATCTACCACCGTGGTATGAACGATCGGTTTTTCGAACAGTTCGGCGATCATCTTCGGCACAGACACACGATAGTGTTCGCTTACCCACTCCAAAGCATCCAGATCACGCTCGGCATCGTAGCCAAGCGCCGCACTGACCGTACGGCTGAATTTCGTCCACTCCGCAGTGGAGTAGATTATCGTCTTGAGACTCTTTTTTCTCAACTTATCGTACGCCTTGAAGCACGTGGCCGTATGCGGATCCATCACGTACCCCTTTTTCGCATATTTCGCGATCACCTCTTTGCCCTCTTCGTCGCTGCTGAAAGTGGCATCGAAATCCTCTTTAAGCATCGCCAGCTCATCGTGCGAAAGTCGGTAGCGTCCTTTTCTATCCAGATCGTCCATCAGCTCTTTTGTGCGCTCGGGACCAAATTTATCGTAAAGTACGCGCTCCACGTTGGAGGATTTGAGTATATCCATCGCCGGAGATGTAGTCTGAATGAGCGATTTGCATGTAAGATCGTATTCCCCTTTGGTGATCAGGTCGCTCAAAACATTGTTGATATTCGATGCTATGAGTATCTTTTCTACCGGAAGCCCCATTTTTTTTGCGTAATAGCCCCCCAGTGCATTGCCGAAGTTACCGCTAGGCACGACAAGGTAAACAGGCTCACCCAAGCCGATTTCACCCTTTTTTACAAGCTGTAGATAGCTGTGAATATGGTAGATGATCTGAAAGATGATTCGTCCAAAGTTGACTGAATTGGCCGCGGAGAGTTTTGTGTGACTTTGGGAGAGTCTGTTTTTAAAGCTCTCGCTGGATAGCAGATTTTTCAACGCCGTCTGTGCATCGTCGAAATTACCGTGTATGCCGATCACCTTTTCGTTGGGCGCATCCTCTGTGACCATCTGAAGACGCTGCACATCGCTTGTGCCGCCTTCAGGATAGAGACAGGCGACTTTTACTTCCGCAGCGTTTTTGAAAGTCTCGAGTGTTGCAGGGCCGGTATCCCCACTTGTAGCCGCCATAATCAGATACTTCTCGCCACGTTTTTCCGCCAGCTTCGAGAGTATATAGCCAAATGGCTGGAGCGCCATATCTTTAAAAGCCCGCGTAGGCCCATGCCAAAGCTCACTGACAAACGCATCATCTTCGACGCCTACCAATGGCACCGGGTTTTCTGGATCGTCGAATGAATCGTATCGATCAAGTGCCTTGTTCAGATCAGCCTCGTCTATATCGACATCGAACTTTTCAAAAAGAGCCCTGCTCAAATCCTTATAGTGGCTGCCAATATGGGCTTTGAAAAAGTCGAAATCGAGAGTTGGTAACCGCTTGGGCACATAAAGCCCTCCAAAACTGGCACTCGGGCTCAAAATGGCTTCGGAAAAAGAGACTTCGGCAGGCTTGGTACCGTCATTGCCGCGTGTTTCGATAAATGTCATGAAATCTTCCTGCTTTTTGGCACAGATTATAGCCAAAAGGAGGTTTCAGAGCGCTGAGAATGTCGTTTGCGAAAGCTTCGTATATTACAATTGTGTATGTTTTCTATGTATCGCTGATAACGAACGCCCCGCATGGTGCCTGGCAGTATCATGCAAAACGGAAGCTGCCCCATATGGCCCAACCTCAACTTTTGGAATTGGCGGAAAATGGGAGATTGCCGTTTCAGCTCTATCGTTTTTCGCTTTTTTCCTCCGTTTCGACGCTTCTTCTGTAGTGATAGGTGATGCGTCCGAGATGATAGATAGTTTCCGCCAGCCATGCCAGCATGTCTAGATAGCGGCTTCCTTCGTCGGTTCCCACACTTTTTTTCGCGATGGCGGCTATTACGTCGGCACGGAGGCGTCGGGCGGAGGCGTCGACGGTTTTGTGGAGCCTCATCGATTTGGCGACCGCCGTCTCCCAGTCGCGCTCCAGGAGGTACTCTTCGAGTTCGGCGATCCCCTGGCGTACAGACTCGCGCAGGATGTCTATCTCCTCCAGCTCGATATGCAGAAACTCCGGGGCCCGGGTGCAGAGCTCACAGAGGGTCTGCAGGTGGTCGACCGTGTGGACGATCTCCAGCAGTTTCATCCGTTCGGGGCGACTCTCTTTTTCCAGATGGAGGTCGTCGATGTAGTCGTAGATCGCTTCGATGGCGCGGTCTATCTCGTCGAGTTTCGAAGTGTCGTATCTCACACGAGGGTCCAGGCGCAGCTTCAGGCATTCGCTCAGACGCAGTATTTCGTCGTAAACGGTCTGGGAAAGTGCGTCGAGCGCCATGGAGGGGTGATTGAGCAGGTCTCTATCGAGTTTACGCAGATAAGATGGCAGGCGCTCGGGAATGAGCCGCTCCATAAAGCGCGCGAAGTGCGAGGCGAAGGGCAGGATGGCGACAAGACCCAGGAGATTGAAAAGTGTATGGAAAGCGACCAGCGCGATCTCGGCGTCGTTTTCAATGAAACCGGGCAGCATTCTTTCAACCAAAAGGGTGTAGGGTGTGACCAGAAGCAGCGCCATGGCACCGGTGAAAAAGTTGTAGATGAGATGGGAAAAGCCTGTCCGCTTCGCCTGTACCGAGCTCCCGATGGAGGCGATGACGGCCGTCACCGCCGTGGCCACATCCATCCCCACCACGAGCACCGCCGCCTGCTCGAAGGTCACGAGGCCCGCATAGAGTGCCGTCAGCGTCGCGGCGACCCCCGCGCTGGAAGACTGTGTGACGAGAGTGAAGAGCATCCCCAGAAAAAAGAGCCGAAAGCGGTTGTACCACGTATCGGCGGGAAGGTCGGCGAAAGAGACGAGATGACGAAACCCTTCCATTCCCTCCTGCATCAGACCGATCCCCACGAAAATGAGCCCGAAGCCAGCTACGGCGTATCCCACTCGTCCCACACTGCCTCTGCTCAGTAGCTTCATCAGCGCCCCCACGAGCACCAGAGGCATCGCCAGGGCGGTGATTTTGAGCTTGAACCCGAAAAGCGCGACGATCCAGCCTGTCACCGTCGTGCCGACGTTGGCACCGAAGATGATCCCGAGGGCCTGAGAAAACTCCATGAGCCCCGCCGCCACGAATCCCACGGCGGCCACGGTGGTGGCGCTGGAAGACTGCAGTATCGCGGTCCCCACCGCGCCGGTCACCGCGCCGCTGAGGGGGCTTTTGGTAAAGCGCATCAGCCACCGGTGGATCGTCCCGCCGGCCAGCGCCTTGAGGCCGTCGGTCATGATGATCATACCCAGCAGAAAAATCCCCAGCCCTCCGGCCGCTTCCATCAGTGAAGGCAAAAGAGCGTCGCTGGTTGTCATCTTATTTGATTACCGTATCGATCCAGTGCAGGTAGTCTGCGTCCCCCTCTTCGATTTTGAGGACGACCCTATACTTGCTCACACCCCGCCCCGAAACGCGGCGCGTCATAATCGACCGGTTCGTCGCTGTAGGCGTTCACGTCCCACGCTTCGGCCAGGCCGTTTTCGTCCAGGCACTGCGTCTGGAAAAAGGCCTGGATCGCTTTTCGGTTGCAGTGGGCCTCGAAACTCTCCCTGTCAGCCCAGATCTCGCTGAAGACGATCGGATAGTCGTCCGACCCGCCGGCGCAGGGATTTTCGATGCGCCGTGTCACGACATACTGAATACATCCGTCTTCTCTGAGCGTATCTGGCTCCAGCGCCTTGAGCACCTCGAAAAGCTCCGCTTCTCTCCCCTCTTTCGCCCTGAATCTGGCGATACAATAGATTTTCTTCGACATATCACTTCCCTCCCAAGCTATCTACTTCTTACTCCTTACTTTCAATGCACGATCTGCGTCCCGATCCCCTCGCTGGTGAAGATCTCCAGAAGAATCGAGTGTTCGATGCGTCCATCGATGATGTGCGCTTTTCCCACGCCCCCCTGGATCGCTTCGAGACAGGCATCCACCTTGGGTACCATGCCGCCGCTGATGACCCCTTCGTTTTTGAGCAGGTCGATCTTTTCGGTGCCAAGCGTGCCGATGAGTTTGCTCTCGGCGTCCAGAACGCCCGGGGTGTCGGTCAGAAAGACCACTTTGGTCGCTTTCAGCGCCACGGCGATCTTGCTGGCGGCCAGGTCGGCGTTGATGTTGAATCCCGGCTCACCCGGGTCCTTGCTGGCGGCGATCGGCGCGATGACGGGGATGAAATCCTCTTTCATCAGATTCAGCACCACGTCGGCGTGGATATCCTCGATGATGCCGGTATAACCGAATTTGCTGCGGTCTTTGGCTCGCGCCCGGATGAAGTGGGCGTCCTTGCCGCTGATGCCGATCGCCTTGGAGCCGTGATCGTTGAGCATCGAGACGATCTCCTTGTTCACTTCACCGCTAAGCACCATCTCGGCGATGCGCATCGCCTCTTTCGTCGTCACACGCTGTCCATCGACGAAACTGGTCTCGATCCCCAGATCGGCCAGCAGCTGGGTGATCTTCGGGCCGCCGCCGTGCACGACGACGGGACGGATGCCCACCAGATGCATCAGCACGATATCCTGAGCGAACTTCTCTTTCAGATCCTCTTTGACCTGAGCCGCGCCGCCATATTTGACGACGATGGTCTGCCCCGCGAATTTCCTGATGAAAGGAAGAGTATCGAGGAGCGTCTGAACAACTTGCATCTTCTTTTGCATGGGTTTTCTCCGTATGGATCGTAATGGCAGAGAGTATAACAGGTCTGAAGTAAAAATACGATGAGATCGGTTAAGGCAGCCCGTAAAGATGTCTGTAGAGAACGAAATGGATGACAAATCCCACCATGAACGCCACATAACCGGCTATGACGAATTTTCTGGTGAAAGAAGCGACATGTTTTTTCTCGCCGTAGGTGACGTAGAGTCTGTAGGTGATGAGATTGGCCAGGGCTGCGACGAGACTTCCAAATCCTCCCACGTTGGTCCCCCACAGCAGCGCTTCCCACTCGCCTGTGAACTTGTTCAACAGCAGGGTCGTCGGTACATTGCTGATAAACTGGCTCATCGATGCCGAAAGGATGAATATGTGTCCAGGATGGTGGATCATCCCGCCTATCATCGCCTTGATGTTGTCTGTAAGCCCTATGAACGCCAGGAAGGTGAGCAGCAGACCATAGTCCACCTTAAGGCTGCGGCGGTCGAAAAAGAGCGCGAAGACCGGGGCCAGTACCGCCGTGCTCACCGACAACAGACGCAGCACACACAAAACAACGATTCCCAATAGCACCAGATAGCTCAGCGCCATCGGCTTCTCGACAGGGCGTTTTTTTCGTCTGAACGAGGTATCTTTCGTCGCCTTCATAAAAAAGGAGACAACAAGAAAAAAGAGCAGCATTCCGATCGAAAAAGGGGCGATCGTTTCGATGAATGCCAGTGTATCTACATTGTAGAAAGAGTAGATGAAAAGATTCTGTGGCGTCCCAAATGGTGTCAGGGCAGCACCCACGTGGGCAGTGAGAGCCACCAGAATGGCAAGGTTTCCTTTTTGGCGGATATTGAGAGACAGGACGATCGGCAGCATCGTCACGAGACTCACATCGATCGTCACGACCATCGAGAGCAAAAACGTGATGATCACGAGTTTCGCCGGCAGCAGCGCGCCCCGTTCGATAACGGTCGCGGTTTTGAGGAGGAGATTGCTGTTTTCGATGCCTTTGACCACGACAAAAAGTGCGAAAAGAAGAAAGATGGGGACGAGCTCCCTATCTGTATAGTCGGGAAAGGCACCCCGGTAGAAAGAGGTGGCCAGCAGCCCAAACAGCGAAGCGAGCAGCAACCACTCTCTGACTATGAAATTCAGCAAAGCCCGTCTCACCCTTTCCTCTCCCCTATCTCATACGTCCAACGACTACCGTTTGGGTTCTTTTTCCTCACCCGGTGGCGGTGGTGGAACTGCA
>Ga0256842_1000553_pt1 | contig 32954 bp, 21 predicted proteins | sample 4559240metaG_FD_185973 | JGI IMG/M metagenome (GOLD analysis project Ga0256842, IMG submission 185973) | Hydrothermal vent microbial communities from Guaymas Basin, Mexico - 4559-240 | ecosystem: Environmental > Aquatic > Marine > Hydrothermal vents | place: Mexico: Guaymas Basin | collected...
TTCATTACTCTCTCCTTTTCTTCTTTTTTTTTCATATATTAATATGATTCTTCAAAATTGTGTTTTTTGTAATACGTGTCAACATTTTTTAGCATATATGGTTTACATTTTAAAGAGAAACACAATGCAATAAGCTGTTGGTAAATATGAAATTTGCCGTAATTACCGACAAAATGAACAAGATTCACGTTATATTAGTTGAAATTTTTCCTCATTATATTTTATAATATTTTTAAAAAAAATTAAATAATTTAGGACTCTAAAAAAAAATCATAATTTAAAGTATAGTAAGAAGAAAGAAAAGGTTTAAGGTTTAGGTTTAGGGTTTGAGGCAATGTCGATTGTCACATTTTCTTAGATTTTTGTTCAGATAGAAAATAATAATAATGAAGTTGCTAAATTTAGATTTTTATACTTTTCAGTAATTTTTATGTTCATTTTAAATTATCCGTTCTTCTTTTTCTTTGAGGTTTTTTCATTCAAAATTCAAAATTAATAATTCAAATTTTTTTTCTTAATTTCGTGAAAATTTTAGTTGATATTTAAAGTCGAACAATCGGAAGAACTCTCGTTGGTCGTACATTCCGATGTTCTTAAATCACCACCTCTGTCATTCCCGTCCGGCAGCTGCCGGGTCATTCTCGCGAAAGCGGGAATCTCCTTCCGGTGTTCTCTCAACTTCCGAATGTTTGAACGGAGTGAAATCTTCGGAATGTTGAATTTACACCACCAAAGTCGAACAATCGGAAGAACTCCCGTTGGTCGTACATTCCGATGTTCTTAAATTTGTTTGTAACGACTTACAAAGTCGTTGTACTTCTTTCTTTATTTTACTTTTTACTTTTTACTTTTCTTCTTTTTCTTCCTTCTCTTAATTTGTGTTAATTCGTCTTCATTCGCGAAAATTCGTGGTTTCTTTTCATTCAAAATTCAAAATTAAGAATTCAAAATTAATTAAGTTTCTTTCTTCTTTTTTCCTCATTATTCATCATTCATTGTTCATTATTCATTTTGTTTTTAAAGTCGAACAATTGGAAGAACTCTCGTTGGTCGTACATTCCGATGTTCTTAATTTTGTTTGTAACGACTTACAAAGTCGTTGTACTTCTTTCTTTATTTTACTTTTTACTTTTTACTTTTCTTCTTTTTCTTCCTTCTCTTAATTTGTGTTAATTCGTCTTCATTCGCGAAAATTCGTGGTTTCTTTTCATTCAAAATTAACTTACTTTCTTTTTATTTTAAATCTCTTGTCAAAAAAAAAGGCGGTTAGAATTTGACTAAAAATATTAAATAGAGGTAAATTATGGTTAAAGTCGCAGATTACATAACTTTAGAGAGAATTGTATTCTTTAAAAAAGGTTGTAAAAAAGAGAATATTATAAATAAGTTAACCGAACTTGTTGCAACATCAGACAAAGTTAATAACAAAGAGAGTTTCAAAAAAGATATTTGGGAAAGAGAAACGTTGATGAGTACCGGAATCGGATTGGGTATAGCTATTCCGCACGCAAGAAGTGAATACATAAAGGATATTGTTATTGCCATCGGTATTTCAAAAGAATCAATTGATTTTGATTCTATAGATGGGAAACCGGTAAATTATATCATAATGATTGCTGCCAATAAGGATCAACACAAAGAATATTTACAAATTCTCGCCAAAGTTGCTCTGGTATTAAAAAGTAAAAAGAAACGTGAAAAAATAATGAATTCCGAATCTATAGAAGATATTTATCATATTTTCAATAAAATTTAATTTTTACATCATAAGAAAGGGGAAAAGATGTATAAACATAGTAAATCTTTAATTAACGAGTTATTTTCTTTTAATTCGAAATCTCATCAATCAAATATCAAACGCACGATTATGATATCGTTTTTTGCTGTTTTGGTTGGTATAATTTCCGGATTAGGGGCAGTAGCGTTTCGTTATATGATAGCTTTTTTTCACAATTTGTTTTTTCTAAAAACAATTTCATTTCAGTATGATTCGGCAGCTAACTTTATTTCAAGTTATGGCTGGACTGTAATTTTTGTCCCGGTTGTCGGGATGATAATCGTAAATTTTTTAACGGAAAATTTTGCACCGGAAGCTCGTGGTCACGGAGTACCGGAAGTAATGTCGGCAGTTTACGAAAATGGTGGTAAAATCCGCCCGATTGTTTCAATAATAAAATCTTTCGCTTCTGCAATTTCAATTGGTTCCGGCGGATCTGTTGGTCGCGAGGGTCCGATTGTTCAGATTGGAGCAAGTTTTGGTTCGTCTTTAGGACAGATTTTTAAATTAAAACCCCGCGAAACAATTATCTTAGTTGCTGCGGGTGTTGCCGGCGGAATTGCTGCAACTTTTAATGCTCCGATTGGTGGAGTAACATTTGCAATAGAATTAATTTTACCGGAATTTAGTATATTAACATTTTTACCTTTGATAATTTCTTCAACGGTAGCAACTTATATTGCTTCATTATTCTTAGGATTGGCACCGGCATTTGTAATTCCAACCTATCATTTTGTTTCTCCTTATGAATTTATATTTTACATTGCATTGGGATTTTTGTCTGCTTTTGTTGCGATTCTTTATATAAAAACACTTTACGGGATGGAAGATTTTTTTGAAAAGATTAAGATTAATCCGTATCTAAAAGGGATAATCGGTTCTTTAATTTTAGGAATTATTGGTTATGTTTTATATAGATTTTTCGGACATTACTATATTTTCGGGGTTGGATATTCATTTATTACAGATACTTTATTGAATAAGAACACTACATTAATCGTTGTTTTTGTTTTGATTTTCCTAAAGATAATTGCGAATTCCTTAACTTTAGGAGCCGGAGGTTCCGGTGGTATTTTTGCTCCTTCTTTATTTATGGGAATAGGATCCGGAGCGGTAATCGGGATTATTGTAAATAATTTATTTCCCGGGATAGTTGCTCCGGTTTCGGCTTATGCTTTAGTTGGAATGGCTGCTGTCGTTGCCGGTACAACAAGTGCCAGTTTAACCGCCATTGTTATGACTTTTGAGATGACGAGAAATTATGAAATTATGTTGCCGCTTATGTTGGCAGTCGGGATTTCTCATTTTACAACGAGATTGCTTTATAAGGAAAATATTTATACAAAAAAATTAGTTAGAAGGGGTATTCATGTCCAATCTGACAAATTGGTTAGTATTTTCAAATTGACCGAAGTAAAAGAAGTTATAAATCCAAATATAATTTATGTTACTAAAGATATGCTTGTAAACGAAGCTTTAGTTTTGATGACGGTTAATGATTTAGCTGTTCTGCCGGTTATTGACGGTAATGAAGTTCTTGGAGTTGTCAAATACACGGATTTATTCAATTTTTATGATACTGACGCTGATAAGCCAATCTTAGATTTGATAATTGATCTTGATATTATTATCTCGCCTAAAAATGATACGGTTGAAGCTATGGAAAAAATGGGAAATAATAAAGTCGGACTTTTGGTTGTTAAAGATAATGATAAAATTCTTGGAATAACAACGCGAAATAAAATCATTAAAAAATATTTTGAAAAAAGGAAAAGGCTATTAGATTAGTGTTTTTAAAACTTTCTTCAACTTAATAATTAGATTTTGTAATAATGAAGTTTAATATATTTTGGAGAAAGTTTTTTTATTAAATATGAGGATTATTTATGAATAATATGCTTGGATTTTTACCTGTTATTTTGATTTTTGTTTTAGGAATTATTACAAGACGTATAAAGCTTTTCAATAAGGAGAATGCCGATCTTTTTCTAAAACTTGTTTTTTATGTAACTCTTCCTGCTTTATCTTTGGAATCAATTGCTACTGTAGATTTATCTTTTGATATGATATATATCCCTATTGCCGCTATGTTGACCATATTTATTACGGGAGCAATAGCTTTTTTAATTGGCAAAAGATTAAAATTTAAAGATAAAACTATGGGGACATTTTTAGTCGGTTCAATGATAATGAATACCGGTTTTACTTTACCATTCTTTACCGCTGCTTTTGGCGATAACGGATTTGTCAGAGCGTCTTTGTTTGATTTGGGAAATAGTATATTGATTTTTACTTTTATTTATTTTGTGGCAATGAAATATGGAAAATCTGAGAATTCTTCTAAAGAAATGGCTATAAAATTTTTAAAATTACCACCGATTTATGCGATTTTATTAGGAATCGTTTTCAATCTTTCTAATATACATCTTCCTCAAACATCTTTAAAATTCCTTACTTTGGTCGGAGCTCCCACGATTCCTCTAATTATGCTTTCTTTGGGGATTTATTTTCATCCTAAGAATAATAATTTTGGAAAAATAAGTTTGGTTCTTTTTATTAGAAACGGTCTGGGTCTTTTAATCGGCTATTTATTAGCTTCATTTTTTCACTTAGAAGGCCTCAATCGGGTAATTGTCATCATTAGCAGTGCTGCTCCGGTTGGATATAATACTTTGATTTTTTCCGATATGGAAAATTTGGATACCGAATTTTCCGCAACCTTGGTTTCTCTTTCAATAATTATAGGAATCTTCTATATCCCTTTCTTAATCTATATAATTTGATAAAAATAAAGCCCTAATTGATGCAATTCCCGCAAATGGAAAGATTAAGAGAGTTGTCAGAATATTCACCTTTTTTTTTATTTTCCCTAAATCCTGTATTTTTTTACCCGCTATAAAATATTGAATTAGCTCAATAATATTGTCCGGTATTTAATCTTTTGCTACGTCGCTAAAAAAAAGTTCTTTACTTCTGATACTCCATTGATTTTTTTGATAATGTTCATTTAAACATCCGTTTGGATTATTGTTTGTAACTATTGTTTGTAACATATTACATTATATACAAATAGGAGGTTTACCTACAGTTTTTTTCTACTTTTAGCTGTTATTTTCCAATGATTTAGCAACTGCGAAACTTGAATCTATTAAAAATATATAGACATTTTTCAGCGATTATTTTCGTTATTGATTTTATAATAATTTGGAGGAATTAGTGATAAAAATTATTCAAAGTAAGAACGGATATTTAGTTCCGATAAAAAATAATATTTCTATTCACAGTCGATATAATCCGATTGAAGAAGGTAAAAAATATGCCGACAGATTCCTGAATTCTGAGAAAAAAAATAATTCTCTAATCGTTATTGGACTTGGTTTTGGTTATCATATCTTTCCACTTTTAGAAAATTATGAAGAAATTATTATTTATGAAAATGATGAAGAATTTTTTGAAAAAATGCCTTTAGAATTGAAAAATAAATTAACAAAATGCCAGATTATTAGAGATCTTAAATTATTGAATTTTACCAAAAAATACGATATTTATTTAATTCCGGTTATGGAAAAATTTTATCCCGGTATTGTGGAAGAAATCACTGTTTTATCTCAAACCAATACAAATGTTAAATACTCAAACTTACGAATAATGCTAAATTACCCGATTTATGGCGGTTCATACACAACTTCAATTTATGTGAAAAATGCTCTCAAGCAAATAGGCGTTAATTTGTCTGAAATGGACAATTCAATCGCCGAACCTCTTTTTGAGAAAATTAGAAATCTCGAAAATAAAGAAATCGGCGGAAATTTATCATCATTATTAATTGATATTTTATCTTCTCTCTTTTGGGAAAAATACACTGAATTCAAACCTCATATTTGTTTATTTATGGCCCAATCCCCCATTTCCACAAATATTTTGAAAAAGATAAAAGAGACCGGGGGAATCAGTGCATTTTGGTTTGTAGAAGATTATAAAAGATTTGATTATTGGAAAGAATATGCTCCGATTTTCGATTTATTTTGTACTATTCAGAAAGATGATTTTTTCGCCGAATTGAGTAAAATTAATGCAAAGAATATCTTATATTTACCAATGGCAGCTAGCAATTCTTTTTCCAAAGAAATTTCTTTAACCTCGGAAGAACTTGAATTTTACGGTTCCGATATTTCGTTTATGGGAGCAGGATATCCAAACCGGCATTCTCTTCTTTCAAAATTAACGGATTTTGATTTGAAAATTTGGGGTACGGATTGGAATGATAATAAAACATTACTGCCCTTTATTCAAAAAGAAGGGAAAAGAGTCAGTATTGATGAAACGATAAAAATCTATAAATCGTCGAAAATTAATATCAACCTTCATTCTTCGATGAATTTTTCACCTTCAATAGAAAATGGCGATTTTGTTAATCCCCGTACTTTTGAAATTTTGGCTTGTGGAGGATTCCAATTAATAGATAACCGCAAATATCTTCCGGAATTGTTTGAAGACGGTAAAGATTTGGTTGTGTTTCATTCTGAAGAAGATCTTAGAGAAAAAATAATTTATTATCTAAATCATCCTGAAGAAAGAGAAAAAATTGCGAAAACCGGTCAAAGTAAAGTCTTAACAAAATACACTTATGTAAACCGAATGAAAACGCTTTTAAACCTTCTCATAAAAAAATATCCGATAATTTCCGAAACAATATTTACCGAAAATGCCAGAAAAAATGAAGTTATTCAAAAAATAAGTAATCCTGATTTTAGAACATTTATTAAAGAAAGTGATTTTAGCAAAATTGACGATTTGGATAAAATGATAAAAAAAATCTCTGAAAGCGAAACGATGTCAAATTCAGAAGCAATTTTACGATTTATAAAAACATTTGAGGATTAAATGGAAAAAGCATTAATTATAAATTTAACGAGAATGGGTGATTTAATTCAAACAATCGGATTGGTAAAATCTTTAACAAGAAAAGGTTATAAAGTTGATTTTTTATGCGTAGAATCCTTCTCAAAAATATTGAATTATGTACCTGAAATTGAAAATATTATCAAAATTAATGCAGATAATTTCTTAACTAATTCATCAAAAAACGTGTTTGAAAAATATCTTGAAATTGAGGAAATTATCAATTCTCTAAATCAAAACAATTATTCGCTTCTTGTAAATCCTATAGCTTCAATACCTTCTGCATATTTGAGTTTCATCATCAAAGCAAAAGAAAAAAAAGGCATAGTTTTTACTAAAAATAGAGAGCAGTCTATCAAATCAAAATGGTCTGCTTTTCATCTCGCAAATGAACATAATTCGGGAGATCACGGATTTAATTTGGTGGATATTTTTGGCGGAGTCGGAGATTGTAAGATTTCAAGAAACGATTACAAGATTAATTCTAAAGAAAAAACAGATTTTGGAATTAGAAACAATTTACCAAAAATCGGATTTCATATCGGAGCAAGTAAATCAAATAAAACTTGGGAAAAGGAAAAATTTAAAACTGTGATTTTGGAATTGTTGAAAGAAAAATGCTGCAATATTATCCTTTTTGGCGGTTATAATGAGCTGTCTCTAAATCCATATTTTGCCGATGTTTCTTCTAATTTATTCATTAATAGAATTGGTAAAACCGGTTTAGATGAATTAATCTCGGAAATTTCTTCCTTAAATCTATTGGTAACAAATGATACGGGACCAATGCACATTGCGGCAATTCAAAAAATCCCGATAATTGACGTTTCATTGGGACCGGTAAGTTTGTGGGAGACTTCGCCTTATTTGGAAGATTGTTTAATTATAGAAGCTAATATCAAATGCCATCCTTGCAAATTCAGTTATATTTGCGACCATCTTTCTTGTCATCATCTTATTCAGGAAAGTCATTTATTAGAAGCGATTAAATACAAATTAAATTTAGAAAATAATTTATCAAATAATCAATCGGTTAATTTTTTCCAAACAAAATTTGATCCCGCCGGTTATCTCCATAACGTTCCGCTTTTTAAAAAAAATATTTCGGAATATGACTTATTTTTTGAATTAAAACGGCTGATCTGGATCCAATCTTTAGATCCTAATCTTGAGAATGATTTTCAGGAGAAATATTTGGAATATATAAAGAAATATTACTTTTTTGAAAACATCAATTTAGATTTTACAATATTGGCTAAAATCAACACAGATATCAAATATTTATTAGAAAAATTAAAAGATTTAAAAAACATAAACCTTAACAGTGAAAAAGAAATTGACAGAATAAAACAAACTTGGACTGATGTAAAAGGAATTAAAGAAAGGCTATTTAATGCCAATAATAAAAAAGAAATTTATGACTTTTTTCTCTTTGCAAAATTTAGAGAAAGTTCCTTAAATTCTTTAGATATAAAAAATATGATTAGTGAAACAATGAATATTTATGAATTGCTTCATCATCAAATTAAAAGTTTGATTAAATTGCTTATGAGGTGCAACAATGAAAGTTTATCTTAATGGAAATGTTAGTGAAATTAAAATCACATCTATTAGTACCCTGTCCGATGTAATCGTTCAAATGGAAAAAGAAATCGACAAATCTCAAATTATTACGGAATTAAAATTAAATGAAAAAATATTAGGAAGCGATTGGTATAATAATGCAAAAAATATTTTCCTGCTTGATGAAGATGATTTATTCATTACAACCCAATCTTCAGATTATATTGCCGTTCAAGCATTAAATTCTTCTCAAAAATCTTTTGAAACAATTACTGCTGATTTTCAAAAAGTTTCCGATATGTTCAGATTTGATAATGAAATTAAAGCCAATTCCTATTTTGCTCAATGTATTGAAAATTTTCAATGGTATCTTAAAATTATTTCTGATTCTCTTTCATTATTAGGTAAAAATTTAAGTTCTATCCAATTAAGTGATAAAAACCTTGAAGAAAAAATTACAGAGTTATCCGCAAAATTGGAAGAAATGATTGAATGCCAACAAAGTAAAGATTGGATTTTATTGGCAGATATGATTGAATATGAACTTTTACCACTATTGAAATCATTAACGGAAATTTATGATATTCTTGAAATAAATTAAATTTTATTGATTAAACTATTGTACGACTACAATAATGAATAATTAAAAAAGGTAAAATTAAGAAAATATTCTCCTCCTTTCCGTTGATCTTGTTTTAATTCGGGTGCATTCGTATTTCCAAGCATAATCTTGACATAATATTTTACTAAACGAAATTTGTTTCATCACCGAGTAATTATTTCTAAACTTCTGGCACGAAATAATTACCGATGGGTATATTTGGAAACAAATATGCCTCCCGTATTTGGAAAGGTGGGATCACAACCTTACCTTCCAATAATAAAAAATTGGAGGTTCTAATGAAATTATTAACTAAAATCTTACTACCGATTTTAGCGTTAACCCTCGTTTTTAGTTGTTCTAAAAATGAGAAAAAGAAAATTTACGTTTTCCACGCAGGAAGCTTATCAATTCCGTTTAAACAAATGGAAACAGCGTTTGAGACAAAATATCCTCAATATGATATTCTCCGTGAATCCAGCGGAAGTCGAAAAGCTGCTCGAAAAATTTCTGATTTGCACCGAGAATGTGAAGTTATGGCAAGTGCCGACTATACTGTAATTGATAAGATCTTGATTGCGGACAAGTTTGCAAAATGGAATGCCAAATTTGCTACAAATGAAATGGCAATAATGTACAATCCAAAAAGCAAATTTGCTAATGAAATCAACAGTAAAAATTGGTATGAAATTCTTCAAAGAAAAGGTGTTCAATACGGGCACAGCGATCCAAATGCCGATCCTTGCGGATATCGAACAATGTTAGTCTGGCAACTTGCGGAAAAGTATTACAAAAAGGCAGATTTGTTTAATAAATTAAATAAAGGTTGCCCGCTTAAAAATATTAGAAGTGCCGAAGTTGATTTAATCGGACTTTTAGAAGCAGGGGAATTGGATTATCTTTTTATTTATAGATCTGTTGCCGAACAACATCATTTACCTTTTGTAATTCTTCCTGACGAAATTAATCTTAAATCAGCGAAATACAAAGATTTTTATAAACAGGCGACCTATGATGTTAACGGCAAAAAACCGGGTGAAAAAATCACAAAAACAGGTAAACCGATGGTTTATTCAATCACTATTCCATCAACCGCAAAAGAAATTAAAGGTGCGGAATTATTTGTAAAATTTGTTCTTTCAGCCGAAGGACAAAAAATTATGACAGATAACGGTCAACCTTCGATTAATCCGGCTCAAATTACAGGTGAAATTCCCGACTTTTTGAAATGATGTTAAAAATAGAAAATTTAGATCTTAATATTTCTAAAAAACATTTACTGAAAAATATAAACCTTGAAATCGAGAAGAATGATTTTTTCGTTCTTCTCGGCTCAACGGGAAGCGGTAAAACCTTGTTAATTGAATCAATTATCGGATTGCATAAATATACCGGAAATATCTTTTATGAAGGAAAATCAATTAATAATACAAAGATTGAAGATAAGAATTTCGGAGTTGTTTTTCAAAACTTTGCTTTATTCCCTCATAAATCCGTAAGAGAAAATATCTTATTCTCAATAAAGATGAGAAAATTGCCGGATGGTGAATCCAAACTTAAATATCTCGCGGAAAAATTTGAGATTACTCATCTTTTAGATAGAAATCCTAAAAATCTTTCAGGCGGAGAAAAACAAAAAGTTGCCATCGCCAGAGCAATTATCGGAAATTCCAAATTGTTACTTATGGATGAACCTTTCGCCGCAATCGACACTGCTTTTAGAAATATTATGTATAACTTCATCAAAAAAGTTCATAAAGAATTTGATTTAACGACAATTCTTATTACTCATAATTTTGATGAAGCTGTATTTTTGGCTGACAAAATCGCAGTAATAAATAAGGGAGAAATCCTTCAAATCGGGACGCCTAAAAATATTTTCTATCAACCCAAAAATAAATACATCGCCCAATTTGTTAATTCCGATAATATTTTTGAAATAGTTAAACGTGATTCAAAGTACTTTTTAGGAAAGATTGATATCCCTCTTGGTCAGGAATTTATCAACAAAAAATATGTGGTTCTCCATTCCGAAAACATAATCATTTCAAAAGAAAAAATAAAGAGTAGTGCAAGATTCTCAATCTTAGGAAAAATCACTGCCATTAACCAAAATTTATACCACTCAATAATTTCTATTGATGCCAAAAACAAATTCAAAGTAAGAATAACAAATCAATCATTAGAAAAAATGAATCTAAAAATCAATGGTGAAATCTACCTAACTTTTAAAGAAAGCAGTCTGATATTTATATGAAAAAATTAATTTATCTCATTCTAATTATTTTATCAATAACCTTGTTTCTTTTTATTTTCATTCCACTTTTCAAGATGATAATTTCCGCAAATCCCAAATTAATTACAGATGCTTTGGCTGACAAAGAAATCGTTTCCGCAATTCTTCTAAGTTTTAAATGTGCTTTGATTGCAACAACCATTGCCTTGATTGCCGGGATTCCGCTTTCATTTTATCTTGCACGTTATGACTTTCCTTTCAAATCTCTGGTAGAAGCTGTTCTTGATATTCCCGTTATGATACCTCATACCGCCGTTGGCATCGCCTTATTGACAGTTTTTGGCTCAAGATTCTTCCTCGGAAAATTATTTAATTCTATTGGAATTGATTTTGTCGGAACTGAATTTGGAATTATTATCGGAATGATGTACGTAAGTCTTTCATATTTAATAAATCACGCCAAATCCGGATTCAAAAATGTCGATCCAAAATTAGAAAAAGCTGCTCGAACTTTGGGTGCTTCATCTTTAAAAACCTTTTTTTACGTAACTCTGCCTTTGGCAAAAAATGACATTTTAAGCGGAGCTATTATGATGTGGGCAAGGGGATTATCGGAATTCGGAGCAGTTGTTATTTTGGCTTATCATCCGATGACGGCACCGGTTTTGATTTTGGAAAGATTTCAATCATACGGTTTAAATTATTCAAAACCAATTGCGGTTTTATTAATTTTAATTTGTATTGTGCTTTTTACTTTATTAAGATGGGTAAATAATAGAAAAAAATATTAAAAAAAATCGGGAGATTAACTCCCGAAAATTTTTAGAATTCAGCTAATTTGCAATTTTCATCTAATACAATATCAGCGTCGGTATTTTCAACAATATATTCAGGAGTATAAGGACTAAAATATTCGCGAAGAACAAATTTATTTTCCTTAACTTCAAAGAATCCTAAATCCGTAACAACGTAATTTACTTGATTTTTTGCTGTTAAAGGTAAAGTGCATTTTTTCTTTAATTTTGATTTACCAAAGCGATCAAAATGAGTTGTGGCAGCAATAACTTTTTTGGCACCAACGGTTAAATCCATTGCACCACCCATTCCCGGAACTAATTTTCCCGGTATTTTATAATTTGCCAAATTCCCGAGTTGATCAACTTCCAAAACTCCGAGAACAGTATAATCAAGATGTCCGCCCCGAATAATTCCAAAAGAAGTTGCGGAATCAAAAAAAGCTCCCCCGGACAAAATAGAAACCGGCATCCCGCCTGCATTTACTAAATCCCAATCTTGGTCTTCTTTTTTTGGTACGGGACCTAAACCGATAAATCCGTTTTCTGAATGCAAAGTAATGGTTATTCCGTCAGGAAGGTAATTTCCAACTTTTGTCGGAAGTCCAATCCCTAAATTAACAAAATCACCGTTATGAAATAAGCGAGCAATTTTTTTGGCGATAATCTCTTTATTTGGTTTATATTCCATTTTTCCCTCCTATCCTTGAACTATGAAATGTACAAAAATTGATGGTGTATCAATTGATTCAGGATCAAGTTCACCAATCTCAACAATTTCTTCAGCTTCCACAATTACAGTTTTGGCAGCGGTTGCCATTATTGGATTGAAATTTCGAGCTGATTTTGAAAAAACTAAATTTCCTGCTTTATCGGCTTTTTTAGCTTTAATAATTGCGACATCGGCAGGAAGTGGTTCTTCTAAAATAAATTTTTTGTTATTTACTTCAATAATTTGTTTGCCAACTTCAACTTCTGTTCCAATTCCGGTTGGAGTTAAAATCCCGCCCAGTCCAAATCCGAAAGCTCTAATTCTTTCTGCCAAAGTTCCTTGCGGAATTAAATCCACTTCTGTTTCACCGGCATTCATTTGTCGGATAGTTTCCTTATTTGTTCCAATATGAGAAACAATAACTTTTTTAAATTGTTTGTTAACAATCAATTCTGCCACACCATTTACAATATTTTTATCAGGATTGTAAATAGCGGTATCGTTACAAATCAAAGTCAGTTTTGATGTCCCTGCAATTTTTAGAGCTTTTATAAGTTTTTCCGGAGAACCGCATCCAAGGAATCCTCCCACCATTAAACTCATATCTTCAGTAATTAATTTTACTGCCTCTTCTGCAGAGATAATAGGTTTCTTAATCATAACAATCTCCTTTTATTTTTTTTACCAAAGTCCTTTTTTAAAATTAAAACCTGTTGAAGGTCTTTCAGCTTCCGATTCACTTAATTTTTTCAAGATTCTATTAAATAAATTCTTGGATGGTTTTTGAAATGAAAAGTCAACTAAAAATTTATTAAATCCTTTTTTCTCAAATTTATTTTTGTATTGAAGAACGGAAACAGGTTTTAGCGGAATAATATTTGTCATTCCATCTTTTAATGATTTTCTGTAAATTTCCGTTTTATCTTCAAAAGTTTCATTATCGTCCACAGTTATCGGCATTCTTGAATAGAAAAGTTGCGGATAAAAATACATCGGAATAAATCCGCTTTTATTATTTGAACTGAACAGATTATCAATATCGGTTTCCATTGGATAGATATATTCTTTAATATTTTCCTGAAGAAGAAATCGTGCCGATGCGTCATTTAAGACGTAAACGTGTTCGTTTGTCATTAAATTTATTTTCTTCATATTTTTAAAAATCAAACTCTGCGAAATATGACTAATCACAAAATTCTTTATTCCGTGGCGAGCAAATTCATAACATTTATCTTCATAAAAAGAAAGATTTTCTTCAGAAATAAAAAGAGGCAATTCAATATATATTTTTTTCATATTATTGCGGATAAATTTTTCATTAAGATTAATTGCTTCTAATTCTCTTTGATTTAGATTGAGAATCAGACCATCAATTCTATCCATATAAATTTTTCTCAACCAAGACAAAGTATCTATTCTGACAAATACTTCGGTCGATTTTGCATTATTTCTGGTTAAATACAATTGTTTCAAAGCAGCTTTTTTTTGATTTTGGGGAAATTTCATTTTCAAAACTTGCCTGATTTGAGGTAATTTTGATTTGAATTTTAGCCCTGATTTCCCAATTAGGAATATTTTATCACCTTTTTGGATTGGCAAACTACGAGTTGATAATGATATTTTTTGCCCGGACTTCACATTTTCACATTCAGTATTTTCAGGAAAAATTCGGATATCCTTTATTTTAATTGCCTGACTGTTTGTACCTGATTTTGGCATTATCCTTAATCTGTCGCCAATTTTTAGAGATTGATGCGGGACAAAAACAAATCTATCGGAATTTACATCTTCTACAAGTCCTAACAAAATTCCCGTATAAGAATTTTCAGAGATAGAATTTTTAACAGAATGTCCCATAAAATAAGCTGTTTTTTCACGACCAAAATCATATTGCAACATTTTTTTCGCTTGAGGAATTTTGGAATAATCATCCAACGCCATTCGATATGCGGAAGCAACTTGATAAACATATTCCGGTGATTTCATTCTTCCTTCAATTTTCAAAGAACGAATCCCCATTTTTTCAAACTTAGGTAAATAATCTATCAACTGTAAATCCTTCAAACTAAAAAGGTATTTATCTTCCATCCCTTGTCGGTACAATCTTCGACACGGTTGTCGGCATTGACCGCGATTAGCACTCATTCCACCGAGGTAACTGCTGAATAAACATTGTCCTGAAAAAGAATAGCATAATGCTCCGTGCACAAACAATTCTAAATCCAATTTGGAATGTTTGCTGATTTTGCCGGTTTCGGAGAGTGTTAATTCCCGAGCTAAAATAACTCTTTCAAATCCTTTTTCTTTTGAAAAATCCGTACCAAAAGAATTGTGGTTTGACATTTGAGTACTGGCGTGAACCGGTAAATCAGGAAAATATTTTTTCAAAAAATAATAAACGCCCCAATCTTGGATAATTACAGCTGCAATTTCCGTTTGATTTAGAATGTAAAGTAAGTCTAATAAACTTGATAATTCTTTATTTTTTATAAGAGTATTCACGGTAATATAAACTGAAGCATTGTAATCTTTGGCAACTTTAACAAGGGTTGGAACGTCTCCGACAGAGAAATTCTTTGCCCGTTTTCTGGCATTAAATTGACCAACGCCAAGATAAACAGCATCTGCCCCACCTTCTAATGCTGCATAAAAAGATTCTGTATTTCCGGCAGGAAGTAATAATTCCGGTTTCATTTTTTATCCTTATTTAATATATTTCGTTCTGTAATTTATTTCCATTTCGATAAAATCAAATTATTATTTTCTTAATTTTTAGAAAAGGAAAAACTGAAAAAACAATCAACTTTCTCAAAAAATGATTCTATCAGATTTTAAATTTAATCTTTCATCAACAATCCGGCATAAATTTCCATCACTGATTTCACATAAAAATCACTGTGATTATAAGCATAAACCGCATTATAAATATTTTTGGAAGTGAGTTTTTTCCCACGAAGTCCATTTTTGTATAAATAATTTTCAATGCTCGCAATATTATCTTCGAGAGAATAAATATCCACTTTTGATTCCACATTATTTGAATCGATAAAATAACTATTTAATGAGGAGGGAATAAATTGTCCCCATCCGCAAGCACCGGCAAATGAACCGATATAATAAAAAACATCGGTTTGCGTTTTTTGGGTAAACCTGTTTAAATGAACAAGTTCATTCAAAGCAAATCTCCTTCTTTTGGGAAGTAACAAATACTGAGAATAAAGAGAGTTAAATACATAAAAATTCCCCTTTTGTTTTTTCTCGGCATAATTTGTTTCAATTCCTAAAATAGCAACAATCAGTTGATACGGAATCCCATGTTTTTTCTGAACCGATTCTAAAAACTCTTTATGTTTTGAGATAAATTTTTTCCCGCGAACAATTTTTGAATTTACGGCAAAATAGCGTTTATACCAATTAAAATCTTTTTTCTTTTTATTTTTAGAAGTTTTTACAACCTGATGTTCAGGCATTCTCGTAAAATATTTTTTCATTTGGGGATAAATTTTAAAATGTTTATTGCGGATTTGTTCTGCCAACCAATTTGTATTTACGCCTTTTGCTATCAATTTTTCATTCAATTCTTTTGTTATTTCCAAATATTTTTTGGGAATATTATTAAATCTGTCATCTCCGTAAATTAATGTTTTACAATTATTTTCAAGAATCAAACGCGGATTATTATTAGAAATTAATTTCAGCGAATTATCTTCATTATTTAAAGAAAATTTTAGATAATGATTTGAATAAAAAGTAATTTTATAAACAGACCCAATTGATGATATTTCTAATAAAGGAACATTTTTTGTTAAACATTGAAAATCTTTATTTGAAATATACAGATTTTTTACTTTGAAAAAATATGAGCCGTTTTCTCGCGGGGAAGCATTTTCAGCATCAAAATCAAGATACGGTTTGGATGAAGAAATTAGCTCAAATTTGTATTTCAAACTATAATTTTGTTCATTTAATCTTGTAATATTTTCTTTCCATATTTTTCTTTTATTTTTGAAATCAAAATCGGAATGTTTTTTCCAAATTCTTGCTTTTTCTTCAGAATCAATTTCAGGATTAGGAAACATTGCTATTTGTTCTTGAATATTTTTCGGCATAATTTCAATAGCAAAACTGATCCAAAACATATTTTCTTTTATATATTCATTAGAAATATTTGGAAGTTCGGAATTCTGAACCGCTCGGTAAAATAATTCTGTTCGCAATATATTTTTACTCCGACAAAAATCTGAAAATTCTCTTCCTTCTTTAGAATATTCCGACCAATATTTTTTTTCTTTTTCAATCTCATCTTGATTTAAATTATACTCTTGATACAGTCTTAAATCATTGAAATCCTTAAGAAATTTTTCTGTTTGAGAATAATCTTGAGACAAACTTGTAGTCAAAATTTTGAAAATCAGATCCATTTCAATTTGCCATCTTGTCATATAATATGAATCAAAAATATGAAGTCCGGAAATCAAATCATTATTAATTTCCACATTCGACAAATGCTTTTCGACTTTATTTTTTATTAAATATGAAATAATTGCCGGTTCAAGATTATAGATTTTAATCGCTTCCGAATCCAAATTATCGACATTTTTCAGCCTGTTATTTTCTACCGAATAATTTGATTTTTTTGAGATATCAAAGAAATTTCGCTTAATATTAATCTCATCCGCATTAAAAAATTCGGCGATTTTTTTCAAATCTTGATTTAATTTCTCTTCTTTATTCAAAGAATACAAATTCCCTGCCAAGAAAATTATCATCATAAAAATTATTCTAATATATATATTTTGTGTTTTAAACAGTCGCATCATTTCACCTCAAAATCTATCTATAATTTTGCCCGTTCTTATCAAGATATTTTTATTAATTTATTGAGAGCCATTTCAATCCTATCCTAATTTTTAGAATTTGAATAATTTTTCTCTCTCGAAATATCTCGGGAAATAGTTATTATGCAAGCTTTTATGCTTTTCTAATTTTAAATCGTAATCCTCTTTAATTATCTCAATTGCCAATTCTCTCGCTTCTTCCAAAACATCCTGATCGCGTAAAATATTTGCGTGTCGATAACTTGGCATTCCCGATTGAATTGTCCCGAAAAATTCCCCCGGACCCCGCAATTCCAAGTCTTTTTCAGCAATTAAAAATCCGTCATTCGTTCTATTCATCATTGATAATCTTTCTCGACCTTCTTTGGAAATCGGCGGGTATGAAATAAGATAACAAAATGATGCTTCCGAGCCTCGTCCTACTCGACCTCGCAATTGATGCAATTGGCTTAATCCAAACCTTTCGGCGTGTTCAATCATCATAATAGTAGCGTTGGCAACATCGATTCCAACTTCAATAACTGTCGTTGAAACCAAAATATCATATTTATGATTTTTAAAATCCAGCATAATTTCATCTTTTTCCGCCGGCTTCATTCTTCCGTGTAAAAGAGCACATCTGAATTCTCGGAAAACTTCATCTTTTAATTTATTATAAATCGAAGTTGCATCTAATAAATCCAATTTTTCAGATTCTTCAACTAAAGGACAAACAACGTAAACTTGACGTCCTTTCTTTAATTCCGCTCTAATTTCTTCATAAACGAGATTTTTCTTTGAACTTCCTTTCCAAATAGTTGTAACCGGTTTTCGCGAAGGAGGCAATTCATCTATTCTTGAAATATCCAAATCACCAAAAACAGTCATCGAAAGAGAACGAGGAATTGGTGTTGCCGACAAATATAACAAATCCGGATAGTTATTTTTTTTAGACAAAACAGAGCGTTGTTTTACTCCAAAACGATGTTGTTCATCAATAACAACCAGCCCTAATTTTTTGAAAAATATATCTTTTTGAAAAAGTGCGTGTGTGCCGATAATGATATTTATCTCACCGGTTGCAATTCTTTCTTTAACCTTTTTTTTGCCTTTATAATTTCCGCCTTTTATTAATTCTACTTTGATTGAGGTTTGATTTTTAAGAAATGAAGAAATACTTTTTAGATGCTGTTCCGCCAAAATCTCGGTTGGAGCGACAATTGCCGCCTGAAATCCATTCTCGACCGCAATCAACATTGCAAATAAAACGACAATAGTTTTCCCCGATCCAACATCGCCTTGAATCAATCTCCGCATTTGTTCTGCCTTTGTCATATCTTTGATAATTTCTTTTAGAACTTTTTTCTGAGCATTTGTCATTTCAAACGGAAGTTCTTTTTTTAATTGCGAAGTAAATGTTTTATAAAGCTGAAATTTATGCCCTTTTTGAATAACCTTATTTGAATAATATACGCGTGAAAGCATCAGTTGTTGATAAAATAATTCTTCAAAAACAAATCTTTTTTTGGATTCCTCAACCTTTTCTAAATCTGTTGGAAAATGTATTCTTTGCAGAGCAATATAACGCGGTTCAAATCCCTTTTTTTTGAGAATAAATTCCGGCAAAGTTTCTTCAATATCTTGATGATAATCTCGAAATAAATTAAGAATCAGCTTTCGCATTCCTTGAGTTGTCAAAGATGCTGTTAAATTATAAACAGGTAAAATCGACCTTTTCTCCCAAAATTTATCCTGTTTTTCTTTATCCAATAATTCTATTTGAGGATGAATAATTTCAAAACGACCGGCAAATTCGTTAATTGTACCACCAACCCAAATATTTTGCCCAACTTGTAATTCATCAACCAACCATTTGCCAAATCTAAACCATTTACAATTTATAAATCCGCTTTTATCACTGATTTGAACAATAAGTTGCTTTTTCCCGGAGAAAGAATTGTTGTTATTTATTGAGGTTATTTTTCCGGTAAATGAGACATTATCGCCAACATTAAATTGTGAAATAGGAATATTAACTTTTCTATTAATATAGGTTCGCGGGAAAAAATCCAGCAAATCAGCCATTGTGTAAATATCTAATTTAGCCAATAATTTTGCCTTAAATTCTCCTACACCTTTCAAATATTTTATCTCGGAATTTAAACGATTCATTTTCACCTCATTCCAAATAAAAAATTAGGTTTAGCTAATGCAAGAAATAAATTTAATCTGCCACCTAAATCTTAAATTCTATTCCATATTCATAGGATATTTCCATAAAAAAAGTCCCTCTAAATTTTGAGGGACTTTTTGGAATCGTTTCCGATTATTTCAACAAAATAGCTTTTCTTGTTTGATGAATCTTACCCGCATTTAAGTTAATAAAATAAATGCCAGAACTTACATCTTTGGAATTTTTATTTTTACCGTTCCAAATTAGAGAATGCATTGCTTCACCTTTTTGAATTCCTTGATGAAATTCATTAACTTTTTGACCTTTAGTATTATAAATTTTGACAATTACATCAGCATTTTTACTCAAATAGTAATTTATTGTTGTTTGAGGATTAAATGGATTTGGAAAAATCTTTTGAATCCCCGGTACAATTGTGATTTCCGGTGCATCAGGATTTTGTGGATCACCGGAACCAAGAGTAACGTTTACAGGTCCGAAGAATTGTGAACTTCCGTCCAAATCAAGACTTTCCAACCAATAATAATATTTTTTGGAAATTTGAACATCATTATCAATATAAGAATAATTACTCTCGTTAGAAGAATTTTCAGCTGGAATTAAAACAGAAGTTATTTTGATTCGGCTATTTTCTTCATTAGTTATATTTCGATAAATATTATAACCTAAAATATCTGTTTCCGATTGCGTTATCCATTTTATTTGAGCAAGATTCTCGGCAGTTTGAATAGCTGTAAATGATGAAAGTTCGACAGGGAGAGTGGATTCATTGCCTTTATTTACAACAAATTCTTCTTCACCTCTTCTATTGGAAATCCAATCAAAAGCTACTTGTCCCTCAGTAAAAACAACATTATGAGCTTCTGTTTCAACAAGTTCCCAAGCAGTACCATTCAAATGTATTAATTCTGTTGGAATAAATCCACCTTTGAAATTAAAAGTAGTTCTTGTTGAATTTCCATTGGGAATAGTAAAATGAAGAGTAGCTCCACAATTAGCCGGATTTGGAAGCGGTGTATTCGGCTGATCTTGCATCTGAATCGGAATATTTATGTTGCTTACCGCCGAGGTAAAAGTTAAATCAATAGTAGGAGTAACGGCACCGCTACCAAAATTAATTGGCGGAAAAACTATTTGTGGAGGAGTAGTTCCCGTGTAATTTTGAATTTCTTCATAAACAATTTCGGTAGGTTCTTCATTTGTATTTGCAGGTTCTGCCATTACTGTAAATGACCATTCTGTTGGACTTGCACAATTTCCTTGAGCATTGTAAGGAATTATTTTCCAATTTACATTAGATCCCCAAGCAATTTGATTTAATTGTTTATGATATAATTTATTGGTTGTATATTCTACTGCCTGACCGACTTGAGTACCATTCTGTATAACTTTGAAATATGTTGGTAAAGTACTTCCGCTGTATCTCCAGCTAACCGTTACTGTTCGTGGCAAATCCGTTGAATTATTTGCCGGAAAAACATTTGTGGCTGCTGTTGGAGCAGATCCGAATGCTTGCCATTGTAAATAAGGATAACCGCTATTGTTGCTACTATCTATACTCCAATCACCGGAATTGGTTGTGAAATCCCAATTTGCATTTGTAAAAGTAGCTTGAGTTTTCATTTCTACCGTGGTTTTTGCTGTAGCTCCTAAACAGGTTGATTGGTTAGAGACTTCACTATCAAAAAAATTGTTTGTATATATTTCCGTATCATTTTCATTATGAGCACCAATAAAGCCTTTGTCAGCTGCCAAACCATCAGCATTTCCCCAAATAGTACCTTCCGAACTAAATATTTGAGAAGCAGAATAGCAATTTTGAATTGTGATATTTCCGGAATTATGACCCATGAATGTTCCAAAAACCGTATTATCCCCTGAAATCCTTACTATCTTTGATTGTGAATAACAATTACTAATGTTCATTGAATTATTATCTCCAATAAGTCCTCCGCTATACGTAATTCCTTTAACATTTCCATTACTGTAAGAATTACTAATCGTATTTGTAGTGTAAATAGAGGTAGTCATTCCTATTAAATTACCGACACATATAGTTCCAATAACAGAATTGCTTACTGAACAAGAGGTTAAATTTTTTCCCTCATAGTATCCAATTAATCCACCGGTTACTATCTCTCCCTTAACTGTCCCTAAATTAATATGACAATTTTCTATGTCATAACCAAACTTATAGCCAATTAAAGCACCTGTATTGTTTCTTCCGGTTATATCTGCTGACGCTAATATCAAATTTTTCACATAACCTGATAAATTATTTATATATCCAAACAATCCAACATTATCAGTTAAAGATCTGTTGATATATAAATTGCTTATTGTATGATTATCTCCATCATAATTTCCGGTAAATTTGTTAGTCTCATTACCAATTGGAGAAAATCCATTGTAAGTCCCATTTCCATCTAAATTCCAGTAAGATGTAGCAGAAGCATCGATATCAGCGGTTTGCTTAAAATATTTATCCCAAACGGAAATATGTGTGCTTAACCATAATAAATTGTCTAAATTTGCAATTAAATACGGGTCTGCTTCCGTTCCACTTCCGGTTGCCGGTATCCCACCGTTAACAATTGTAATATTTACCGGATCGAAAAATTGGGAATTTCCATCCGAATCAATACTTTCCAACCAATAATAATATGTTTGTGACATTTGAACACTGTTATCAATATATGAATAAGTAGTTTCGTTAGGTGAATTTACAGCAGGAATTAATGTAGAAGTTATTTTGGTGCGAGTATTTTCATCATCACTAAAATTTCGATAAATATTGTAACCTGCCAAATCTAATTCGTATTGCACAGTCCAATTTAATTTAGCAAAATTATCTTGATTTTGAATAACATCAAATGATGTTAGCGCAGCAGGGAAAGTAGAATCATATCCAAATTCTCCCGGAGTTCCTGAAGTGCTTGTTAGAGTAGCCCAGTTCCCATTATTTTTACGAATAATTCGTTTATTTACCTGTATTTCCGGAGTTCCTTCAACTATGGCTTTTGAATTGTAGTTAAGCGCGTAAGCGTATCCTTCGGTAATTTCAAGAGAGCTATTACCGGAATCATAGTTGGTATTTGTTAAAGATTTTAACCAAGCAAGATTAATATCCGATAAAGATCCACCATTCCCTATTACAAAAAAACTTCTCCCCGGTATTGAATATCCTTGAGGAATGCTATATGAATATGATCCTGAAACAAATCCGGACCCATCATCTGTTCCTTTTATTATACTATACCCGTCTAAACTTATTTCTGAATAATCACTATTGTATAATTCTATAAAACCTGTATTTTCATTTTCTCCAGTTTTGTTATCGCATACTTCACTTATATAAAGATTCCCGGAATTTGTTTGAGAAGAAGTAGTGAAGGTTATTGTTTTTCCGTAAGATGTTCCATAAGAATTTGTTGCATAAGCTCTAACATAATATTCAGTCATAGGTAAAAGATTTGTTAAAGAAGAATGATACGTACCTCCACCGGAACTACCATCTTCAGTTTTATTATCATTAATAGTAGGATCACCTGTAGTATTCCAACAAGCACCTTTTTGAATAAGATAATTTTCTCCGACATCAGTAATATTTCCGGTAAAATCAGCTGTTTCCATTGTTATATTATTTACATCTTCCGTATATACTGTGGGGTCAGCTAAATCTCCGCCTCTTAGGTAATTAATAGAATAAGAATCTCTACTGAAGTGATAAGCTTTTATTCCTTTTAACGCTATAAGTATATTATCATTATCAATTGAGCCATCATTATATACGTGAAACATTATATATCTTGTATCAAAATCTGCGGTTGTAATTATTGTTGGATTTGATACATAACCATCACTTTCATGGTTGGTCCCTTCTCCTATAGTTTTGATGTTTGTAACCGGTACCCAGCCCGAATCAAATGAAAGAGGTTGTCGTGAATCAAGATATTCGGTATTTTTATAAATCTGTATCCCGGTTGTTTTGCCATCATAAAACCCTTGAAATACTCTAAATTGATTAATAGAAGTTACCTGGTGCATGTCAATAACCAAAATACCGTATCCTCCCGCAGAATTATGCCAATAAGTTCCTTCACTACTATCTGTTTGAAACCAATTGTCAGGATCATTTAAAAAATTATTTCTATCCCAAACCGCACAAGGAGGGTTCATTCCACTCCAATTATCCAAATTATGGTATGGTATTGTAACACCGCCATAAGAATTTATTTCAATAGGAATTGCCGGAATGGTGGAATAAACATCATGGGTTCGAAACTTAACTTCCTCCCCATAATTGGTTCCTGCACTGTTGGTAACAAAAGCTCTTAAGTAATAAGTAGTATAAGGTGAAAGATTTGTAAGTGAAGCACCAAAAGTACCTGTATATGATACTTCACCCAATTCTAACTTAGAATCAAAAATTGTAGGAAAGCCGGTTGTACTCCAACAAAAACCATGTTGGGTAACATTTGAAGTCCCAAGATAAGTAATTTTACCATGTGCATTTGCTGAGTTCACAGTTTCATCTGTTACATATTGTGTTGTTACGGAAGGTTCTGCTTGTGGAGGGACACCATCATTTATTGTCCAATTATAAGCTTCTATTATGTGTTGTCGAGCAGCTAAAGGGTCTCCGTCTGAACAAGTATTATTTCCGGCATCAAGCGTAACATATGTTTTTAAATTTAGTGATGACCAACCTATTAATAGTGCGTCATAATTAGCTCTTGAAAGTGAAACATCCGTAAGCATACCATTCATACGACTAACATTGCTTACATCCCATTGATCGAGATTTTGATTGAAATTCTCCGCCCCCCAAAACATCCATCTCATATCGTTTACCTGTGAAACATTCCATGAATTAATATTTTGATTGAATGCGACTGCACTATAAAACATATACTCCATAGTACTTACACTTGAAACGTCCCATGAATTAATGTCTTGGTTGAATGCGATTGCTCCTGAAAACATTGAGCTCATATCAATTACATTACTGACATCCCATGAATATAAAGGTTGATTAAAAGCTTCGGCACCATGAAATAAACCTTCCATTCGCTCAACATTTGAAACATCCCATGAATTAATGTTTTGGTTGAATGTATCACAATTATAAAACATATAGTCTAAAACCACTACACTGGCTGGTAGCTCATTAGGTACTTCTACAACAGAAGAATTTGCACATGCGTTTGTAAGGTCAATAAGTCCAATATCTCCAAAGCTAAGAATTTTAGTTAGTGATTGGTGTTGATTACTGCCAAACCCCGTTAGTTCCCCGGATATTGTAACAGTATGATTACCGGCATTTGCATATGTATGACTATGAAATCCATAATCTGTAATATGTTCCGAAGCTCCGTCTCCCCAATCAACAGTTACATTAACGTCCCCATTCAAACACATTTCTACACTATCACCATCATATGCAGTTTCATAAATTAATGTCATCGGTGAAGCCATTAAACCTGTAGCAAATAGCCATAACAAAACCACAATGGATATAAATAGGTACTTTTTCATTTTTAAGCCTCCTTAGCTTTTGATTCGATTAGTTCAATTAATTCGTTGTAATTTTTTTTCAGTTCTTCCACCTGGGATTTTAGCTTAAACCAATTTCCCTCAAGATAGAGGTTTCTTATATTTCCTGCTTTAAATATTATAGTAAAACCATATCTTTGATTTATTTTATCTTCTACAAATTCGCTTATAAAGCTAATCTCTGTTAGATTGAATCTAAAAAAATACGAATTTTTCATTACAACTCCTTGTTGTTTATTAAGAGAGCAATGATTGTTCCAAAAAATAAAAACCATTATCTAAGCTCCATAACCTTTTATTATATAATCAATTACATAATATTGCAATTTATTGTCTTCCGGGAAAAACAAAAAAAGTAAAAATAAAATTGACAGACTTAGCGATATCGCTTCTCTAAATCGAAAGGAGTTGCGATAATGCTAAATACTAATTTATATAAATTTGAAGAGTTTGAAGAAAAATTAAATAAAGTTGGGAAAATAGAAAGTCTGGGAATATATTCAGAAATTCTTGCGGAATGTTCTTCTAAAAAAAATAGTGATATTTATAAATATTTTGATTATTTCTTAGAACTAATTGAGCAATACTTGAAGTTTGATCCTAATCCCCCGGGAAGAATAAAAAATATTATCTCTCTTAATTTTCAAATTGTTTTTAAATATATTCGCGATACATCTTCTTTAGATCAATTTAAGAAATATGATAATGAACTAAAAAAATATGATCATTTAATTACCGATAAACTATTACGAGCAAAAATTTATCAATATTTAGGTTATCTGTTCTGGCTTATTCCTGAAATTTCAAAAGGAATTGAATGCCTGGAAGAATCATTGTCGCTGATAAATGAAACAGGGAAAGTTGATGAAATCCCCGGCAGATATACTAATATAGGATATTTGTACGAAGAAATAGGAGATACAGATAAAGCTGAATATTATTATTCGCAAGGACTGAATTTTGCAAAAAAATATAATTCGCAAGAAGCATTAAAGTCCGCCTATACTTCAATGGGACGGTTATATAGATCACGACATTATCTTAACAAAGCAATACAATTTTTTGACAAAGCCCTGTCTTTATATTATACGAAAGAAAATTTAAATAAAGTAAATATTATCTGTAATTTGGCAAAATGTTATCTTGAAAAAGAGGATTATAAAGTCGCCTTAAAATTACAAAAACAAATACACGAAGAATGGGTAAAAAAAAATAACCCGACACTTTATTTTTCCATTAATGAATGTCTTGGTGTAACCTATAAGCATTTAAAAAAATACGATTTATCAGAAAATTTACTATTAGAAAGTAATAAATACTTTTCTGAAAACAATCTTGAAGGAGAATTATGCGAAAATTATATACATTTAAGTTCTCTATATATAGAAAAGAATGAAAATCAAAAAGCATTTGAGATATTAAACAAAGCTTTAGAACTGGCTAAAAAAAATGATAACGATTCCGATAAAAAGGAAATTTTTATTTTGTTGGGAAATTTATTGAAAAAAGAAAAAAAAGTTAAAAAAGCAATTTCTTATTTCAAAAAAGCTTTAATGTTGAATAAAGGAACGAAAAAGGATTATGAAAACCTAGAAATAATTTCTTATCTTTCCGAATGTTATGAAGAAATAGAAAATTACAAAAAATCAAGTGAATATCTGAAAAAACAAAAATCTCTATTTTCCAAAATAATTAAAGAAAAAGACAACAAAATTATAGAATTACAAAATAATTCCATAATAGGTGTAAGTGGAAATAAGCATTATCTTTTTAAGCAAAGTGATTCTTTGATACCAATAGAATTGACTGAAAAAATTGGGGCACATTTAATTGGGGTAAGTGATAAAATGATAAAACTTGTAAATCAAGTAATTACCTTTGCCGGCAATAGCGATATTCCGATTTTAATAAGAGGTGAAACAGGTACCGGTAAAGAACTCATTGCAAAACTTATTCATTATTCCAGTTCAAGAGCGGAATATCCGTTTATTGCTATAAATAGCTCGTCTTTTACCAAAAGTTTAGCTTCCGGTTCTTTATTCGGTCATAAAAAAGGTTCTTTTACTAATGCAATAAAAGACCAAAAAGGATATTTCGAAGCAGCAAACAAAGGAACACTTTTTTTTGATGAAATAGGAGATATGCCTTTAGATATTCAATCTAGTTTACTAAGAGTTTTGGAAGAAAAAAGCATTTTACCTATTGGAGCCAATAAAGAAATAAAAATTGATTTTAGATTAGTCACTGCAACGAATATCGATATTTATAAAAAAGTAAAAAATAACGAATTTCGTTTGGATTTTTTAAATAGAATTAATGTCTTAGAAATAACAATTCCTCCTTTACGCGAGAGAAGAGAAGATATCCCGCTATTAATAAATTATTATATTAATGATATTTCAAATAAATTCAATATCAATATAAAAAAAATAAAATTAAAAAATTCGTTTTTAAAGAAATTGTATAATTATGACTATCCCGGAAATGTGAGAGAATTGAAAAATATAATCGAAAGATTTTTGATGAATTATAATAATAATATTGATTGGGATACCATAATTCTTAAAAGAAACGAAATTACTACTCATCATAATGATACAGCTCAACCGCAATTATTAAATTTGATGGAAAATGAGAAAAAACTAATTTTAATAGCTCTAAAAGAAAGTAACAATGTTAAAACTCGGGCAGCGGAATTATTGGGTATCTCAATATATGCTCTTTCCCGAAAACTAAAAAAATATGAAATAGTAACGTAAAATTTTCTTAATCATTAATGCTGACAGACCGGAGGCGAACAAGTAACAAAACTTTATAAAATAATGGGAAAGGTTCATTTTTTGATAATGATATTTATTTATTATTGTTAGCAACTGTTCAGCAAGTTTTGTAGATTTCAAATAATTTTTCATCTTCCATAAAAACTTTCTTTTCGTCCCAAACAATCCAATTAAATTTATACCAAAACTTGGCAAATTATGCTACTCTAAATACTTAATGAAAGCAATCTTTTAATTCATAATTTTTATCTTCAATCTTCTTCTTTATTAAATTCCGAGGTAATTTTATTGAATAATAGTGAGACTGTTTGATTTTTCCCAATATTTTTTTTTGCTTTATCAGCTATTTTAAATGCTTCTTCGAAGTGTTTATGTTTCATTAGAATATTTATTAAATCAATATAATTATAGGAATTACTCGGATCCAATTCAATATTTTCTTTTAATAGTTTTATACAAAGATCGGTTTTCCCGATTTTATCTGCTGACAATCCATAAATTCGCAAGAAAGTTTTTGACGAAAAGTGCATCTTTTTTGCTTTACCAAACTCAACAAAAGCTTGTAACCACCAATTGAGATAATAGTAGCTCAATCCTCTCAAATAGAAAATTTGACCTTGTTTACCAAATTTTTTTTCAACAAAATCAATCTTTTTAATTGCTAAAACATATTGTTTTTTTGCTAAATATTGTTCGATAAGAAAAAAATATCCAACTTCAAATTCCGGTGTTCTTTGCAGTAAATCTTCTAATAACGCAATACTTTCATTAATCTTCCCCAATCGATTAAGACTGATTGCTTTATTATAATAAATTTCAGGAAAATATTCCTCAATTAAATCAAAATAATGAATGGCTATTTCATATTCTTCTATAGATAAATATAAATTAGCTATTCGAAACAAGATAGTAGAATCTTGCTGATTTTTTGAGAGAAGATATTGATATTCTTCTATTGCTTCCACAATAAAGTTGTTTTTGGCATAAATTTCTGCCAATTCAAAATGCAAATCATAATTATCCGGATATTCTTTCAAGCCGTCTTTCAATAAATCTACAGCTTTCAACCAGTTTTTATTTTTTTCGTACTTAACTTTCCAAATAATATTATTTATTTTTTTCATACAAATTTCTTATCTTGGCAAGGATTTCGGTTGCATTTGTAGAATGATTAATAAATTCTCTAACCTGGCTTCCGCCGGTAAAACCTTTAGTATAATATGAAAAATGAGATCGCATTTCTTTAATTCCAACTAAATCTCCTTTATATTTTAACGTCAAATTAAAGTGGTTTTTAACAACATTAAATTTTTCACTATTATCTATATTTTGAATCCTACCTGTCAAGAGAAATGATTTTATCTCATCAAAAAGCCAGGGTTTTCCAATTGCTCCCCGACCAATCATTATGGAATCACAATTAGTTTTTTTATATAAATCTTCTGCTGTTTTGACATCAAAGACATCTCCGTTTCCTACAACCGGAATTGTCAGTTTTTCTTTAATCTCTGCAATCACATTCCAATCACTTTTACCGGAAAAGAATTGATTCCGAAATCTCGGGTGAACAACAATGAAATCTATCCCACTATTTTCAAGCATTGAAGCAAAATCCAAAGAATTTGCAGATTTATCCCAGCCGGATCGTATTTTTGCTGAAAGCGGAATATCAGATCCTGCGAGAACTTTTTTCATCTCAATTACAATTTGTTCGGCAATTTTAGGCAACTTCATTAAGGCTGAACCGGCTCCGCGTTTAACCACTTTTTTGACCGGACACCCCATATTTATATCAACAAAATCCGGATTATGTTTTAGGACGACTTCGAGGGATTTTGCCATAATTTGCGGATCGGAACCAAATAATTGAATTCCAAACGGGCGTTCGAAATTTTCAAATTCTAAATAATCCAAAGTTTTACCGGAATTATAAATCAATCCGTCTGCACTCACCATTTCACTCACCAAAACATCCGCCCCATTTTGTTTACAGATTTGTCTAAATGCTGAATCGGTTATTCCGGCAAGAGGTGCCAACCACAATTTTTTATCTAACAATAAATCGTATTTTTCTTGAGAAATCATTAATATTCCAAAATATCCAAAAAGGACTCAATACGTAATTTTGTGCGTTCATCCAATTCGCTCGGTTCATCAGCTTCAACAATCAAAAAAGGAAGATCAATATGTTTTTTTAGAATTATCTGATCGATTTGTCTATGACAAAATGATTGGGAATAGCTCAAAACCGCCTGAATTTTTCTCTTTTTAAGTTCAGGAATAATATCAGCCAATCTTTCCTCAACAGTATATGGATAAGTAAATTTCAAATATTGTTCAGTGATATTATCTGACAAATAAGGCATTGAAAACTGACGTTGAACTTCATTAAAAACAACATTTGCATTCATTTCATTAAGATAATCATAAAGATTGGATAAGATTGGAGGCACGCCGATGTAAGCAAATTTAACATCATAATTAAAGGGTTTTCGAATCTCGGCTGTTTTTAAAAACACATCCAAATCTTTTTCAAATTTATCGGGATTTCCCATAAAATCAGAGGAATTTACCAGCCAAAAATGATTTTCCAAACCGGTGATTAAATTTTCTTTCCAAGTAAGTTCATCAAGATAAATCAGCTTTTTTCTAATCTTATCTAATTTCCTTTTAGTTTTAATTACCGAATTATGATCGATCTTGAAAATCTTTTCCAATTTATAAATTTCCTTATTTAGAAACTCGGCATCGGTATTTTCATAAGGATAAGAAAACGGTATTACATCGATATTTTTATCCTTAAAAGTTGACATCAAAGAATGCGTATTTGAGCAATCTCCTTGCACAATTCCTACAATTGCATCAATTTCAGATGAGATTCCGACAGCATACATTCCCTTTATCCAAGCACATAAATTCCCGGGATATCCGCTATTTTCCGCTTTTTCCACATATTTTTTCGCATCTCCGGTTATAAATATATTATTCAAATCAATAGGAATATTGTTTGAGGCAAAAACAACTTCCACGGGAAAACTTGTTGTAAATCCAATTTTTTTCATTTATTCTTCAGTCCATTCCAAGTATTTTATTTCTTTTTCATCAATTTCATCAACAATCTCGTTAATCTCATTTTTAATATTTTCTGATTTTGCAATCAGTCCTTTAATTTTTTCAGAATCCTTATATGTTTTTGGATCTGACATTTGCTCATTAATTTCATCTAATAATAATTTTTTAGATTCAACTATTTCATTGAGCTCGTCAATTTCTTCTAATAATTTATTTAACAAATACGGATTAACTTTTTTCTTTTTAGCTGTTCTCGTAGTTTTTACCAATTTAACTTTTTTAACTTCATCGGCAAATATTTCTGACAAATTTTTATTTGTTTCAAAAAGTACAGAATCTTTGATCACCCATTTCCGAGTAGCAATTCTATCAATAAAATATCTATCATGAGAAACAAACAACAAAGTTCCTTGAAATTCCAGTAATCCTTTTTCAAGATTATCAATCATCTTCAAATCAAGATGGTTGGTTGGTTCATCAAGAATAATCAGATTGGGTTTTTGCAAAATTAATAATGCCAAATACAACCTTGCCTTTTCCCCACCGCTCAAAGTAGAAACCAAAGATTCCGTGTTATCTCCGGTAAAATCAAATTTTGCCAAATAAGATAAAACCTCACCAATCGGTCTTCCCGGCATTAAATCCCAAATTGTATCAAGAACAGTCAAAGCATCGTTTAATTTGATATGAAGTTGATCGTAATAGCCAATATTTATGCGAGAACCAATTTTGATCTCACCTTTCAAAGTTTTTATCTCACCTAAAATGGATTTTAAAAGAGTAGATTTTCCACAACCGTTTGGACCTAAAATAGCGATTTTATCCTGAAATTTTACCAATTGATTTATATCTCGACACAACACGGTGGAACCGAATCCAATATCTACGTTTTTAAATTTTAAAACTTCCTCACCTGACCGAGATTCAATCTCAAATTTAAGATGGTGATTTTTCCCATTTTTTGGTGCTTCTATTCTATTCAATTTATTTAACATTTTTTGACGGGATTGAGCCATTTTTGTTTTTTGCCCCGCCATATTTCTTCTGATAAAGTCTTCTGTATTTTCAATAAATTTTTTCTGTTTAATAAATTCTTTTTCCAGCTGCTTTTCGTGCAATTTTGATTCTGAAAGATAAAAAGAATAATTTCCACTATATGTAATTAAGTTTGCTGATGAAATTTCCAAAATTTTTGTTACGGTTCTGTCCAAGAAATAGCGATCGTGAGAAACTATTACGTATGGTTTACTCGAAGATTTAAGATACTTTTCCAACCAAAAAATCATTTTAAAATCAAGATGGTTTGTTGGTTCATCAAGAAAAAGCACATCGTATGGCTTTAATAAAATTTTTGCCAATTCTATTCGAGATTGCTCACCTCCGCTAAAAGTCCCGACGTTTTGATTCCAAGAAGTTTTAGGAAATTTAAGAATAGATAAAATTTTCTCCATCTCAGTAAAAATATGGTAACCGTTAATTGATTCAATTTTATTTTGAAGTTTTTCCAATTGTTTTAAATCATCATCATCTTTTAAATTTTTTTGAATTTCTTCCATTTGATTATGAAGGGAAATGACGTCTTTTCGTGAAGATAAAACTTCTTCATAAAGAGTGTTCTCATAATTCAAATTCGGTTGTTGCGACAAATAAGCAATCGATCTATTTTTCGCAATATGGACATCACCTTCATCTGCCGGCAATTGTTTAGTTATAATATTAAACAAAGTTGTTTTGCCGGCTCCATTTCTACCGACAAGCCCGATTTTAGAATTTTCTTCAATCGAAAAAGATATATTTTTTAGAACCGTTTTATCTGCGAAATTCTTTGATATTTTTGATATAGAAATTAAACTCAATTACAACTCCATTTTTTTAGCCAAATATTTTTGAGAGGCGGATAATGTCAATATTGATATCTTCAATTTTTATTAATTGCACAACTTAGAAAGT
>Ga0256842_1000554_pt1 | contig 32921 bp, 32 predicted proteins | sample 4559240metaG_FD_185973 | JGI IMG/M metagenome (GOLD analysis project Ga0256842, IMG submission 185973) | Hydrothermal vent microbial communities from Guaymas Basin, Mexico - 4559-240 | ecosystem: Environmental > Aquatic > Marine > Hydrothermal vents | place: Mexico: Guaymas Basin | collected...
ATGGAATCTATAAAAATACAATCTTATTTAACATCAATTGAATTAGCGAAAGAAAAAGGGTCATTTTTAGAGTTTGACAAAGACAAATATATAGAAGCACAAAAAGGATTTTTGCCAGATTCTATATTAGATGAAATTAGTAAATACGGAATACGAAATTCAAGATTAAATACTGTAGCACCAACTGGTACTACAAGTTTAATTATGAATAATGTTTCTTCAGGTTTAGAACCAGTTTTTCAATTAGAATACAACAGAAAGATAATACAGGAGGATGGAAGTGAAAAAATAGAGACCGTGTCTGATTATGCATATAATGAATATATACATAGGTTTGGTAAAAAGAATATACCAGATTTTTTTGAAACAACTAATGACCTAACATGGAAAGATCATATTAAAATGCAACACGTTATTCAAAAACATGTTGATGCATCTGTTTCAAAAACGATAAATTTACCTGAAGAAGTTACTGTTAATGAGATGAAAGATGTATACATTTATGCACATGAATTGGGATTAAAAGGTTGTACAACATATAGACCAAACAATATTTTGGGCAGTGTATTATTATCAAATGGTGATAATGTAGACAAAAATTTATCAAATACAACAAAACAACCTAAAGAAATCATACAATTATCATCAATTGAAATGGCAGAAAGACATAGAATAAAATGGAAACAAACGAAGGTTTATGTTATAGTTTCGATAGATGAAAAAAGAAATCCATTAGAAATTTTTGTTAAGCTACCAAGGGAAGTTGGATATCGTAATAAAATATTTGATAGAAACTTATTGCTTGAATTTATATCTAACTGGGATACAATTAGCAGACAAGTTTCGTTGAATTTGCGTTATGGTATTCCGCTTGAACAGATAATAAAGAATTTAGATAAAAGTTCGTATTCTCTTCAAGATTATTCAGCTATTTTGAGTAGAGTCTTAAAAAAATATGTTAAGGAGGAAACTACTAATGAAAAATGCCCAAAGTGTGGTTCTGATTTAATAATGGTAGAAGGATGCAGTAAATGCCAATCGTGTGGGTGGAGTAGATGTGGATAATATTTTTATTTTTAAAGAGAGGTATTTAATATGAGATTTTTGAAAATTACAATGTATGTTTTCTTATTCGTTTTCTTTATTGTACTTAATTCATACACAGAATCTATATCAAGGCATAAATCAAAATTATATGTTGATGATAAAACTGAATTTCGTACTCATGTTTATTTGTATGTATATGGTGATGATGATAAACCATGTATTGATGGTAATTATTATGTAAAAGTTTTAGATGGCGATACTTTAATTGTATTGAGTAAAACATTAAAAATGCGTATTAGATTTAAATTTGTTGATACACCCGAGTCTTTTACTAACACAAATAAGTTTACACATGATTTAAAAGCATGCAAAGTTTCAAAAAAGGAATTAATAGAATCTGGTAATCAAGCGAAAGAAATGACATTGACATTATTGAAAAACAGCGAATATATTAAAATTAATATTTTATCAAAGGATCCATATGATAGATATTTATCGATAATAAAATTCTCTTTGAATGGTAAAGAAAAAAATTTGAACGAATATCTTGTTAGTCATGGATTTGCAGTTCCGTTTTATAGATATATAAAACATAACTCAAAAATATATGAAAAGTATTATAAATACGAAAAAGAAGCATCATCAAACAATTATGGATTGTGGTTTAATCATAGGGCACTAATGGCTTGTTATTCAGATATAGACCGTTAGTAAAAATTATTTTTATTGAAGGAGGATTTTTTAATGGGTGAAAGGATTTCTAAAGTAGAGTTGGCAGAAGAGTTGAAAGATTTTTTTCAGGGTAAATATTCTAAATCTGCTATTATTGAACTTATCGAAGTATTGTTTGAAAAGATAAGCGATAAAATAGCAAACGGTCACGAAGTACATGTTCCAGGATTCGGTAAGTTTGAAGTAAGACAAAGAAATGCAAGAACTGCAAGGAATCCAGCAACTGGTCAGACAGTACAAGTTCCACCAAAAAAAGCAGTTGCATTTAAACCAGCATCTAAACTTAAGGAGTTTGTAAACAAGTAGAGTAATATGTTAAATTATTGACACAGGTTATTCTTTACCTGTGTCATGTTTTATATTATTTTTTATTGAGAGGTGGTATAAGTTATGTATGTATCATATGTTAGAGACTATAATAAGAATGATAATAGTATGATGAATGATATAAGACTGATTATTTTCGATGTAGAAAAGGTAAATGAAATTCTTGATAATGAAGTATACAAAATGTCTGGAATAGAAAAGGTTATTTTATTACGAAGTATTATGGGTACATTTTTGTTAAGTAATAAATATGACGTGAATATAAATATGCTTTTGAGAAATACAAATAAATTTGCTATAAATAATAATGTTTTTGTAAATTACATAGGTAAAAAAATAGATATTTTTTCATATTATAAATTTATGAATCCTATAGAAAGCAATACATATGTTAATGATAAAGATATGACGAAATATGATGTAGAATCTATTGTTAAAGGTACAAAGTATTTTATAACGTCATTTTCAATTAATGGACCATCTATGAGTATAAAACAAGGTGAATTTGCGAAAGGTGGAATTGGAAATGATATCGTAAATATAATTTACAATGAAATGTTGGGTGGAAGCTGTTTTGGTGCTGTTGGTGTTGGTATAAATATTGAAGACAACACAGTATATAATGCTTCTGGATATGTAATAAAAGATTATAAGAATTCATTAGAAAATAAATATGAATTAAAAAACATTTCTGATAATACATTTCCATCTATTGATATTAAGAATAAAGATGATTTTTTTAACTTGTTTGATAAATATTTAAATCATGGTGATACACAGGATGTTATGGAAACATCAGATATAAATTTAAATATTGTGGAGACTTAAATGAAACACTTAATCGGACCTCTCTTATGGGATGATGCACCATCCCATATTTATGATAAATATACATTTATTGATAAAGATTTTTTTACTGATGAAGAAAAAGAAGTAAAAGCATTTTTACATAAAAATAATAAAACATTTTTTCCACGCCATGCTGTTTCTGATTATGATAAGATTTCATTGTCAGAAGGTAAGAAAATAAAAATAAATTGTAATGCTAAACCTAGAAATAATATTCAAAAACAGGTTGTGAAATTTATAGTTGATAATGATGATTGTTTAGTTAATTTAGCACCGGGTAAAGGAAAAACAGTTATTAGTATTATGGCAATTTGTAAGATAAAAAGAAAGACGTTAGTATTGGTCGATCAGAATTTTCTGATACAACAATGGAAAAAACGTATTGTAGAATTTACGGATTTGAAAGATGATGATATTGGATTGTTGCAAGCAAATAAAGAAATATTAGATAAGCCTATTGTTATATCTACTATCCAGACACTTAAAAATAAGGTCAAGAATTCTTTTAATGAAACACGTGAAAAATTAAAGGATTTTGGTATTGTGATTGTAGATGAAGTTCATACAGTAATTGGTACAGAAAAGTTTAATCAATCACTGTTTTTGATTTCATCAAAACGGTTAATTGGATTAACTGCTACATTATATAGATATGGAAATAGGGATTTTTTGTTTTATGATTGGTTCGGTAGCAAAGTATATTCAAATGTTTCAGATGAAGTTGAACCTGTAATAAATATTGTTAAATTTAAATCAAATTTAACAAATAAAACAGTAAGATACATATTAAATAATTATACTAAAACGAATAATAATGAATTTAAAAATAAAGTTTTCTTTAATAAATTAAAATGGACAAACGCATTAATTAATGATAGACTTACTATAATTAAGATTTCTGCGTTAATATACAAATTATATAAAGAGAAACGAACTATTTTAGTAATTTCGTCATATGTTGATATATTGCAGGTCATTTCAAAATATTTGGTAGAAACATTTGGTGTTGAATTGAATAATATAGAATTGTTTACAGATTCTATAGGATCATTGAAAAAAGTAAAAAAAATTATTAAAAATACTGGCAGAAAACTTGATAAACCAATCACATTATCTACTTATAAAATGTGTAATAAAGCCGTTGATAGACCTGATTGGGATACATTGGTTATGCTAACTCCAATATCATATTCATCATCATCACTTGAACAAACAATTGGTAGAGTATGCAGGAAAATAAATGGAAAAAATAAGTCATATGTATATGACTTGTGTGATACAAGAATACAAGAAAGTGAAAAGATGATGCTAAATAGGGTTGAACATTATTATTCTCAAAAAAAATACGTAATAAATGAAATAACAATATAAAGGAGATATTATAATGTCTGAAAAATGCAATCCTGGTGATCCACGAATATGTAATCTAAATCGATTGATAATCGATGACATTGATTTAATAATTTTTGAAATTGAAAATATTTCATCATTTGTAGAATCTTATAATGATTTTAAATTTTTTACACAAGAAAATTTAAAGAAAATGAAAAGTAAATGTATTGCTCGCAGGAAACAATTATTTGAAAGGAATTTAAGAAAAAAGTAAATAATGTATATTTATTTAGAACAAAACTGTATTATTTAAATAATATAGGTGGTAATTATTATGGATAAAAGCATAGAAAATGATAAAAAAATTCCTGATTCTATTGACGATGAAAAATTAAAAGAAATTATATTAGAAACATCACATCACCAATATAAAGAATTTATATCAGCATTTTCAAAAATGAAAATAAATAAAAATAGAAAAACGTTAGAAAAATATGCAAAGAAATTTAGAGAAGAGATATCGAAAGTTAAAAATAAAGGTTATCGTTCTGGTGGGCATGATAATGCGATTATTATGCATGCAATTAGAGAATTTATGCATGGAGTTTTAAGTGTAAAAGGAACTAATAATAAGTATAAGATCTATATACAGGAAAATGAGTATATGAATGCTAGTATATCATATTCACTATCTAAGTATTTTTTCAATAAGGATAAAAGTAAAAGAAAGACAACTGTGAATATATGTGTAACAACAGGGTTTATAAAATTATTAGAACCTGATGAAATGATAGCAGTTTTGTTACACGAAGCAGGTCATTTTTTCTATGTGCACAAATATGTTTATATGCATGAAAAATTTTTAAAATTTATACAAATGATATTAGTTCTAACATTTTCAATTGTTTTTATTAAACATAATATAAGTAGCAGTAGAAATAGATTAACAACAAGTAATAATCTTGATAAAATAATTTTATTGGTAATTACCATAGTTTATTACATAATTGATTACCGAAATTATATTGGCAGCAAGAGAATGGAACAGATTTCAGATGCTTATGCATCATATATGGGGTATGGTAAAGAACTGGCATCTGCTTTTGATAAAAGTTTAAAATTTGCAAATAATAATAAAAAATTTAAACCTATAAGTACTTCGAAACTTAAAATTATTATAACAAATATATTATTGTATTATTTTCATGATCCACATGAATCTCCAGATATACGTATTTGTAAATCTTTGAGTATAGCTATGATGGATAATGAAATTAAAAGGAATAAAGATATTTATAACAAAATAAAAATACAATATGATTATTGGAAATGTCATACCACGATTAAAAATATAAAAGATTTAAAACTATAAAAATGGAGTTTAACACATGAGTAATAATTTAATGAATGATGAATTGTTATTAAATGAAGCATATGCTAAAATTAGAATAGATGTAGATAAAGCACGTGAAATAGCAAAACAAATACGTAAATCTGTTTTAGATTTTAAAAATGGAAATATGTCAAAATATATTTTCTCAGAAAAAATAAAGAAATATATTTTTGATTTAATACATTATAAAACTGATGTTGTAATTATAGATGAATCATACCCACAAATTTTTATGAATTTAAATTTTAGATTTCGTACTAGAAGTAATAAAGTAATTGGCGATTATATTGAAGATGAAGGATTATACATTTCAGAATCAATTTTTAGACAGTTTTCCGTTGATGAAGTGACTGCTGCGATTTTACATGAAATTGGACATTATTCTCAAAATATTTCTTTTTCAAAAGTGTTTTTATTTTTGTATAGTGAACGTATTGCAAATTATATGTTTTTATCTCAAATGATTGTAGCATATCAGTTTTATAAACATGCTAAACATAAGCTTATTGAATCTGAATATTATAAAAAGCATGGGGATAAAAGTAATTCATATCGGTCTTCACTTAATGCATATTTAAACATAGCAGTACTCATATTTATAATGGTATTATTACTGTTTTTCTTATTCTCAAAGGTAATGACAGGAATTTTTGAAAAAGACGCAGATAGATTTGTTGTACAGCTTGGATTTGGAAAACCATTAGTTTCGTTTATAAGAAAATATAGAGATATTCAAGATATGTATGGTAAAACAAAACTTGCAGAATTAATAAAAATGTTTAACGAATCTATAAATAAATTTTTAAATATTATAAAACTATACCCGGACGATAAAGATAGAATATGTAGTGCTGCAAGAGAATTTGTTAAATTTTATTATGCTAATAAATCTATGTTAGGAGATTCAAAAGAGTTAGAGTGGGCTATTCAACAACAAATACAATATTGTAAGGATGGCAAGATAGATAATTCAAATGTTGAAAAAATTAGTAAAATGGCAGATAATGGTGCTAGAGTAATTGGTTCAATGCTTGTTAAAAATAAACAATTAATTTTGAAAACACGAAATAAATGGAGGTAAAATTGCCAAATAGAGATGGAAATGGACCGTATAATAATGACGTACAATCACGTGGATATGGTAATAGACAACCGAGTATAAGAAATAGAAGAAGAACACCGTATCGTGGTATTAATATGAATAATAATTTATATGCATTTTACGAAAAAGAATCAAAGAATGTTTATATCGAAAAAGTTGATAAATCAAAATGCAAATCTAAAAATTTAAATGTTTTACCACAAAATGAATGTTATAACATAATTTATAAAGGTGAAAAAGCCGGAATAATAACTTTTGGAAAAAGTACAAGATATGATCATATAGCATTTTGTCATGTATTAATTTTTAATAAATTTAAGTTATTATCACTAGCAAGAATTGTTAGATATATGTTTGCTAAAAAATATGGTATTAAAAAACTTTATGTTACAGTTAATGCAAATAATACATCCGCAGTTAGAGCATGTGAAAAATTTAATTGTATACGTTTAAGAGATAAAAAACAAGAATATCTCAGAAATCGTGGATTGTTAGGAAAAGATCAAATACGTTATTTAGAATTATATAATTTTGGAGGCTGATCGTGGATTTTTTAAAATCAATTGCAGATGCCATTTTGAATAGAAAAAAATATGATCCTTTACATGATGATTTTAAACCATATAAAAATATTAATATTAAAGATGGTGTATCAATGGATGAATTTTTTGATAAAGATGGAAATAAAATAATTATTTTGACAAAATATAAAAATGGTAAAGTTTATAGTACAAAAATGTATTCTGAAAAAGAATTTAATAAAATGATGGAAAAAAATGATATTGATATTATATCAAAGAAAAATACACAAAAAATATAAATATAAAAATGAAATTGTATAATTTTCAATTAGAAGCAACAAATAAATTTTTTAAATCCGGTAGCTTGTTAGTTGCAATCAATACTGGTGGTGGAAAAACTGTTGTTGCACTTAATATAATGCTTAAAATAAAAGAAAAGAATAACAATAAATTAAAATGTATAGTAATTGGACCGGCAAATTTGCGTAGTAACTTTATTGATAGTATCCGTAAATTTAAAATTAAACTAAAATCTATACCTATAACTGACATAAATACATTTAAAGAAAATTTTGATAAATATGATATTTTTATTATTTCATATAATTTTCTTAGATCATATCAAGATATTTTATTTGATTACAAATGGGATTTAGTTGTTACAGATGAATTACATTACGCTAAAAATATGGCTACAAAGAATTTTAAATCATTATTTGAATTAAGAAAACATACAAAACATTTTCTTGGATTAACAGCATCTCCAATTTCAAATGATGCTAGAGAATTTTTTACAATTATAAGTATAGTTGCAAATGACATAAATATTTATCGTGAAGGGATGAAATTAATAAAATATGAATATGTTGGTAGTAAAAAATACCCATGGTGGCAAAAAGTTATTTTCAAGAAAAAAGATAAGAAAGGTGTGCCTGTTCAAATTGGTATAACAGATGTAGAAAGATTTAAACAACTTGTTGGTAAATGGATTTATTTACCTAAAATAGATAAGATAAGAAAAGAAACAGGGAAAGTTCCTGAAATAAAATCATTTTCAATAAATTGTTATTTGACAAACAATGAAATTGATGCATATAAATATGCAGAAAGTAAAATACCACCTGAAATTCTAAATCGTATGAAAAATGATAATGCTACGGAAGAGGATTTACGTAAAATAAAAAATAGATTAATGGCATGTCAGCAAACATTATTATCTCCCGATTATATATATAATATTGAAAATAATATACATAATAAAATCACTACTGGTACAAAAATAAAAAAAGCAGCACAAATTATACACAAAACTGGGTTTAAAACAATTGTGTATTCTACATTTAAAACATATGGTACATCTTTAGCAAATCATTATTTTAACTCAATTGGTATAAAGTCAATGGAATATTCTGGTGATATAAAAAGCGATGAACGTGCACAAATTGTTCATAGATTTGAAAATGATGATTTGCAGGTTATTTGTTTGACTGCAGCTGGGCAAGAAGGATTAAATTTACCATCATGCAAAAACGTAATATTTTTAAATTTACCATGGAATGGTGAGACATTACGACAAGTGTTAGGACGTGCTTTAAGAATCACATCTGATAATGAATTTGTAAATTTAATTTGGCTAAAATCGGTATATAAAGATAACGGTGAATTACATGAAACAGTTGATTTATACATTTCCGATATAATTCAAAGAAAAGACATAATAAGAAATGTTATCCATTCTGTTTTGAGTGAAACAATGGTTTCATCTGGGTTACCTTCATATGAAGGTCCATCACCAGAAAAGAAAAATAAACCAAAAGTTCTTCCTACAATATATCCTGAAGATTTATAAATTTAAATAAATATTTTTAATGTTTTAAGGAGGCCATGTATGAATAATAATACTAATGTCGTTACGAATGAAATTGATGTGGAGTTGATAAGTTTTCCATCTATTGATAATATTATACGTGCTGCAAGAATATGTCATTCTTCTGAAGATCGTGATTCAGCATATACAGATGATATAAATTTGTTGAAGCGATTATGGAAGCTTGGTCATCATAGTGTATTTGAACATGGTATGTTTATTTATGAAATAAATGGTTGTTCACAGGTTTGTATGTCACAAATAACAAGACATAGAACTTTTAAGTTTTCTATAAGAAGTAAAAGATATACACTAAAAAAGAATTTTAATAAACAATATTATGTGCATACGGATAATAATGATCTTAATAATTTTATTGATAAACAAATTGAAATTTTGAATGAAGCTATAGATTCCGGAAAGTTTTCCAATGATGAATTGGAATATATAGTTCCAATGGGATATAAAACAAAAATATTTCTATCGGCCGATTTTAGAAATCTATATAATTTTTTTAAACTCAGGTTATCATCGTCGGCACATTTTGAAATTAGGTATGTATCTCAACTTATGTTTGATAAAATCCCAGATATCTACAAAGACATTTTAAGAGACTATTTGTAGTATAGAAATTACATATATAATAATTTGAGCAAGAGTAGTGAGTGTGATAAAATCACACTCACTACATACGTTTGAAAACAATTCAGTTATTTATTTTTTTCTGTTATTAATATATAAATTAATTTTATAGAAGGAGTAATTATATGATTGTTGTAAATCATAAAAACGAGTTGCGTGATATAATATTGGAGAAAAAAATTCCATTAGATGAAGTTGATGTATCAAAATTAACAGATTTATCATACATTTTTAAAAATATAGATAGTGTATTAGGATGTTTTTCATATTGGGATGTTTCAAATTGTGAAAACATGTCATTCTTATTTGAATTTTCAAAAGTAAATTGTGATATAAACTACTGGAATGTTTCTAATGTAAAGTATATGAAAGGGATTTTTAGATTTTCAAAAATTAATAGTGCATTAGATTTGTGGGATATAAGAAATGTTGTAGATTTTAATTATAAATATGATTTTTATGAATCAAATATAAAAATTCCGGTAAAATGGAAGATATTACAATTATTTAATGATAAATCATGATTTTTGAGTAGAACAAATATATTAAATTTATTTTTGGAGGATTTGTCGTATGAATAAAGAAAAATATACGGATATTTTTATGTTTATAGCAAAATCTATTGAGAAGCGTGGATATGATCCTAAAGATCCTGGTGGTGTAACAATATATGGTATTACTAAATTATATCATCCACAAATGTTTGAAAAGATTAAAAATGCAGTTTATTCAGAGAATGATGATAAAATTAATGAAGCTATAACAAACGTTTATTATGAATATTATAATACAGTTACTCATAAAGCAAAAGAATTAGAGTTTTTATTTCCGTTAAATATCCAGTATTTCGATATGGCATTTAATGCTGGATGTGACGATGCTATTTTTGTACTGCAACGAACTATAAAAGAAATATTCGATATTGATGAATTGATAGTGGATGGTGATTGGGGTCCACAAACATCTAAGTACGTTAATTTTGTTAAAGGAAATATTACAGAATGTTTGAAATCACGAATATATTATAGATATGTTATAAATAGAATTGATAGATATACTGAAAAAAGTAGAAGATATTCTTTTGGGTTAATTAAAAATAGAGCCCTTAAGTTATCAAGCTTTTTAGAAAATAATGACTATGTAACGTTTTGTATGAAGAGTGAGGAATAAAATGAAATTTGTTATACATAAGCATTATGCAGATAAAGCCGGAATTCATTATGATTTGCGTATGGTTGATCCGAATAATAAAAATAATGTATTGTCATTCGTTTCAAAAAAAGAATTACCACATTCTTACGGTATTAAAAGGCTTCTTATTAAGCAGAAAAACCACAAACTTCCAATTTTAAATTTTGAAGGTGAAATAAAATCCGGTTATGGTAAAGGAAAAATGATAATTATAGACAGTGGTGATTATGAAGTTTTGCACGAATCTAAAAATAAAAAATCACAATCGTTATTTTTTAAAGGTAAAATATTAAACGGTAAATATAATTTAGTTAGGTTAGACAAGGAAAATGAATTTATTTTCTATAAAGTAAAAAATGGAGGTTAGTAAATGTATGATTTTATTGAAACAGTGTTTCATAATGCTTGTCGGTTGATTGTTGATTACCATATTTTATTACCATTAGCTAATGTAATTTTTTATAGTGTATTTATAATTTTTAAAATTGAATTTGATTATAATATGTTTTTATCTAATACATCACACGATAATAAACTTCAATCTAAAAATTCAATATTATTTCCAGTTGTCGAAATTATATTTATAATTAGCTACATATACTTATTATTATATGCTGCATATAATAATAACAACATTTTTATAGTTATATTGTTATCTATATTCATTTTTGTTTTAATTTTTGTAACGCAATTTTATATCTGGATGGAAAAAAATCCAGATCTTGTTAATTTTTTTGTTGATTACTATGAAAAAAATATATCTAATAATAAAAAATAGAAGGAGGTTATAGTATGGTTAGTACTATAAAAAGAAATGTAGAGAATATTGAAAATGGATTATTGAAGGTGATTTTTGTTACTGATGATAATGTGGGATTATTTAATGTTTCGAATCATGAGTTAGTTATTAATATAGATAACAAGTTTGTGGATTATCTTGTTGATAAGTTTAATAAAAAATATACAAGAGAAGAAATTGTATTGATTTTAGGTACTGTGAAATTTAAGTTTGCACGTTCATTAAAAATAGAAAACGATGGTTCAATAATAATTTCATCAACTAAAAAACATTTAAGACAAATTACAATGGATATTATTGACTGGATTAAAAGAGGTGTACGATATTTAAAATTACTTGAAAAAGATAAAATAGATAGAGATAATGATTGGTTACAACAAATATCAATTTCTATAGAAAATACGATGAAATCTGCAGATAAAATAATTGTAAAATCTAATCGAAAATAAAAAGGAGATTCGTCATGAAAAAAGAGGTTGATATAAAAAGTTTGTTTGATGAAATTTTGTTATCCAAAAATAAGAAGCAAAAAATTGATATTATAAAAAAATTTGCAGAAAAATATAAGTATGTTAAGTCTCTTTTAGTTTTAATAACACATGATGGGTTAAATCATACTATTACTAAAAATGCTATGCAGAAACTTAATATTAAATTTTCTGAAAAACATCAAACAAATATTTTTGAGTTCTTAAAAGTTGTTAAAAACTTAAATAAGACAAAAAATAGAAAAGAACGATATGAATTAATTAAAGGATTTTTATCAAAGTGTGATAAAGATAGAGGTTATTATTATGAAATGATTTTATCTGATTCATTAAAAATTGGAATAGGTAGGAAAACCATTGATGAAATATTTAATATTATTCGAGATAATAAAAAGAAAACTAAAGTTTCTAATACACATATCGAGCAACCAGAAAATAAAAATACGAATAGAAATTATGAAAACATTTGTATGTATCCAGAAATTATTACTTCAATATCAGATAAAGATGTTAAAATGATTAAGGATAAATACAATTCATATGAGGAATGTATAAAAGGTGATAGATGTATTTTAGTTTTTGATAATAAATCATTTAATACATATTCCTGTGATGGTAAAGAAGGTATATATAATAAATTTTTTAATGATAATAATATATTTTCTTATCATTTAATTACAATTTTACAAAAAAGAATTTTTGATGGAAAAATATTTGATGGGATATACTATGTATATGATGTTGTCTCAACTGATGATTTGAATTTTGGAATGGGTTATAGTAAGTATGGGTTAACGGAACGAAGGACAATATTGAAATACTTAATAACATTAATCAATTCTGATAAAATAAAATTGGTTAATGGAATTACATTAAAAGACTTTACAAAAGATAATCTTATAAAATTATCAAAGATGTATAAAAATGAAAGATCATCTGGTGTAATTCTTAAGCAAGAGCATAGTATTTATAAATTCGGAAAACAAAGTAATTTGTGGTTGAAACTTGATTTATGATCCGGAACTTTACGGTTCCGGATTCTTTATAAAAATATGAAGGAGGTCTGAGTGTTTTCATTTAACAAAGAAAATAATATTGGATATTTAATTTTTGAAAATAATGATAAAACCCAACGAATAGAATTTGAAATAACAAGTAAAAGTCTTATAAATAAAATAGATTTTTTACTTGAAGATTTAAATTTTGTGAATAAGACGTTTGATGGTTTTGATGATTTTTTTCTAAAATTTAATTATGATATTACACAACAAGATTTAATAGATGCGAAAACATCAGTTAAAATGCTTGTTGATGTTTGTAAGATTTTATCACATGGTAGAATAAAAGAAGTTGATAATTTCTGTGATATAAATAAAAAAACAAGGAATTCAATATTTTTTGATAAAGATGAGTTACGTGAAATTCTAAATTTTATAGCAGTAATGAAATTACTGGCTCCATTTATTCATTCAAAATATAAAGATTTATATAAACACAATATAGAAAAAATACTCGGATCAGTTGCAGATGAATTTAAAGAAGTTAATAGAAAGCTTTATAAAATAATATCAAGTAAGGCTCTACGAGGATCAATTGATAGTAAAAAATTTATGTCATTTTTAAAATATTCCATAACTTACGATTATTTAATCCTATACAATTATTCATTTATAACAACATTATTACTATGTGTTTATAATTGGAAAACAAATCCAGTGTCATTTATTGTATCATTAGCAACTGATAATTTCAATTTCTTAGTTATGACATATAGTAATTTGCCTTTTGTTTATAAAGAAGAAATAAATTTGGATAATGTTTCAAGCGATTTGTTTGAAACTGTAAGCTATGAAATGATAATAAATTCAATTACTGACAAAATAGACGTACCTATTCAAAGAGATGTTTATGTTACACCGATAAATTCAATTATTGTATTACCACTCATATCGTATGTTAGTGATATACCTGTGAAATATCTTAAGTCTAAACCACATAGTGAAAGGTTAATGTTTCAATATCTTCTATATAAATTAATAAATAATATAGATGTTAATTTAGATAAGGATGTTATAACTGACATAAAGAAAATATTATTATATGGTTTTTCTGAAAATAAACAAAATACAAACAGTAATAGTGTATTAGCAATGATGCTTGAAGTTTTAAAAGAAACATTTACATATTATGGTCTTGATAATAAAACACCATTATTAAATTCAATGAAAAATTTTTCTATATTAGTTTATAATAGAAAACATTTAATACATATAATATCCGGTGAACATGGAAAATTTGACAGCAATGAAATTAATAATATGTTGAAATCTATAGCATTATTTATGATACATGTTGTTTCAGATGAAACACGTGATGAGTTTAGGAAAAAACTCAAAATTGAATTTTTGAAAATGTTAGGTGATATTCATATAAATCAGTTGATATCAATTTATGGAACAAAAAATGATAAAGTGCATAAAAACTAGAAAGTAGGAGAAATTTTTATCAATGGAGTTATTATCACGTGATGATGTTTTATCTTTTTCAAAAGGAAGAGTAACAAGTCCAATATTGTTTTTAAAAAATGGGACGCCAGACATAAATGGTGTATTTTCTGAACAGATATTTGGAACAACACCATATGATAAAAGCCATAATTTCGGTCATATAGAATTAAGCTGTAAAGTTTTTAGTCCATTTGCATTAGACTTATTTGCTAATGCATATAGAAATGATTATAAAATTGCATATTCTGGCCAACCTTATATTATAAAAAACTATAAACTCGAACCAATACCTCCTGCAAATATTTCCAAATACAAGGACGAAGATATTTTTTATGGGTTGTATGGTGTAATCAATAATTTCTATAAACTAAAACCTCATAGTTCTGATATTGGAGTTACAAAAGAAAACTTTTGGAAAATTGTGGATAAACATGGAATTGATAAAATTTTTATTGATGTGATTACCGTTATACCCATAAATCTTCGTCCTTACACAAATCAATTTCAATATGACGAAATAAACAATGTATATTCGTCGTTGATCAAATCTACACAAAAAATATCTGAAATAAGTATTAGAGATAAACAGTTATATGCAAAAGCATTAAATTACGTTCAAAAATATGTTGTAGACATTTATGAAATTTTGAAACAGAAAACAGCAAAAGAAAAACGATCATTATTACGTGGTAATGTTCTTGGTAAAAGAGTGGATTTTTCCGGAAGAACTGTTGCTACAGTTAATCCGGATATTCCACCGGATCATGTTGGATTACCATTTCAAATGGCTGTAAAAATTTTTGAACCTTGGGTTATAAGAAGTTTTGTTTCTGATTTAAATCTATCAATTGATGATGCTAAAATGCTTGTAGAAAAAATAAGTAGAAATGCAAAATTGGATAAAGAACTTTATGAAAAAGCATTTGATATAGTTTCCAACACATGTAATGAAAGATCTGTATTAGTTAAAAGAGATCCGGATTTACATAGAGGATCATTAAAAGCATTTAAGGTTATTATTAAACCTGAGAAAACTTTGCAAGTTAATACTATAATAAATGAAACATTTGGATTAGATTATGATGGTGATACATTAGCAGTATTTACTCCAATTTCTCAAGAAGCATTACAAGATGTTGAAAAAATGCATAACATTTTACATTCTGCAGATCCAAGACGTTTCATGATAAATTTTACACATGATATAAAAGGTGGAATTTGTTTACTTGCAATGAAACCTGATAATTATAAAAAATATGACCTCAAAAAATATTATTGGTTGAAAAAACTAAAATATGATGGTGAAGATACAACTCAAGGTAGAGTAGCAATTTATAATATGCTTACATATGATGTTAAAAATAAGATAAAATTTAAGTATTTTAATGATGATAGATTTGACATAGAAGAAATAATTTCATTGCTTGTTAAGAATAATATTTCATCTGATAAGATTTTGGATTTTGCAAATAAATTACAAAAAAAAGCAACTGAAATTATTACAATTGCATCAGAATCATTAACATTAGATGATTTTAAGATATCTGATAAAGTAGAAAAATATAGGTCTATGATTGATAAAGAAAAAGATATAAATAAGAAACAAGAAATTATAAATATAATGGAAAAAATCGTTTTAGATGAATTAGATAAAACTGATATTGGTGATTTAATAAGATGTGGTATAATAAAGAAAGGTCAATTATTCCAATTATTGGGTGCTAAAGGTATAATGCTAAAACCAGATGGTTCATTAATGACAGTAAGTAAGAATTTCGCAAATGGTTTACAACCTACCGAATATTTTAATGCATCATATGGTGCAAGAAGTGGAATAATATTTAGGGTTAATAAAACAGCTTTGACAGGATATTTGGAACGTAAATTAGTTTATGGGCTAATTTCCGTATCTGTTGATGAAAGTGTTGATTTTTGTGGTACTAATAAGCGATTAGTTATAACACCTGATTCTGATTTAATAAAACGTATTATTAATAGATATATTGTATTTAACGGTAAAGAATATAAGATAACACTTGAAAATATGAATGATTTTGTTGGTAAAGAGATTGAATTATATTCTCCAATTTATTGCAAATCAAAAGGTATTTGTAATAAATGTTTTGGTGATGATTATAAAGTAATAAATAGTAAAAATGTTGGAGTTTTAGCTGCACAAACATTGGGTGAACGTCTTACACAAAATATGCTTAAAGCGTTTCATACAGGTGGAATTGTAAAACCTTATTATATAGATTTTTATAAAAATGTTTATGAAAATACAAGAATTCCTATTAATGAAATTAAAAATGCTTTGATAGAAAAAGATCATACATTTTATTCTGCTGATAATATTAAATTAATTTTATCTAAAGAATACTATAATATAAATTCATTACTTAAAGATTTTACAGATGATATTAATTTAGAATTTGTAATGTTCAAAATAGAGTTACCTAATGGTAAAACTTTTGATATTGTATATGATGGATCAATATTGTTAGGATTACCTGATAGCTATGAAAGTACAGAAACAGATTTTATTTTGAAGTATGCTTCAAATAAACGTGTATTTTCTTTGATAAGTCAAGTTGACAATACTGAAATAATTGCTAAAAAGATTATTAATGCTGTTGAAGGAAGAGTTGTTGTTAAAGATGAGTACCATCTATTGATTAAACTTTACAGACTTATGAAAAATATGGGTCAATTTAATTTTAATTATCTTGAAATATTAGTTTCGCAATTAATGCGTGATAAAAATAATCCATCAATTCCAGCAAGACTAGGTGAAACATGGAATCCACAAATTATTTCGATAAAGAAAATACCATATGTTGAATCTTGGATACGTGGTATTGAATTTGAAAACTTCAGAAAATCAATCGAAAATGCATTAATAAATCCAGAAATTACTATGAATTCAAAACTTGATGAGTTGGTATTGTAACCTTAATGAATAAAATATTTTTTGTAAAATAGGAGGTATTGGTATGAGTAAAGTTTGTATTGCTGTGAACAATGGTATTAACAGTGAAATTATGTATGATTATGAATCTATGGGTCCTGTTGAACGAATGTTTTATGTATTTAAAGTTTGTGGTATTCCAGAATGGTTAGCATGGGAAAAACTTCATGAAATAGAAAAAACTCACAAGGAAGGATTGGAAATACTTGAAAAAATAAAAACTGAAGAAATTATAAAACGTGATGAGATCAATAAAAGTTCTAATAATAATGAACTACAAGGATATGATATATTAATTGAATTGATTTATGATGAATACGTCACATTTAAAGAAATTTCAGAATTACTGTATATGTATGGCATTTATGTAAATCCAGAATATATTGAAAAAATATTTTTCACAAAAAATCATGAAGTTTATACATCAAAGATTGCTATGAAGATATTCAATCTCTTCAGTAGATATGACAAAGACGAATTAATGAGAAAAATAAATGTTTGTAAAAAACAAATTAAACAAGAGTTATTATTCATTAATTATTGTAGAAAGATTTATCAACTAAGTTTAAAAGACTTATCAAGAAATACTGGAATAGATACTACAACTATAGCACTTGCATCAAGAAGAGGATGGATATCTAACAAATATATTTCTACTTTGCGTGAATTTATGTATAACTTCAAGGATAAATATAACACTGCGTTTGCATTAGTGTCAAATTTAAAATAGTTATGATCAAATTTTAAAGTAAAATAATTGCAGTAATAAACTGGCGGTGTTTATTACCGCCAGTTATTTTTTTGAGAACAAAAATATAAATAATAAAAGGAGGATTTTTCATAATGATGAATAACATTTATGATTTGGATAATGATAAAAAAAATAAAATAACGATGGATTTATTAAAGGTAATTTCTCTTAAAGCTATAACAAAGTTTTCTGATATTGAAAATATTGTAAAAGCTGCAGATGATGTTTTAAAGTATGCGAAAAATAGTCAGAGCTATGATATCTACAATCAATTGTCAATTTCAAATGAGATTATATCTCGTACAAGAGATCTATTAAATCTGATTTATAATAATGTTATTAGAAAATCTCCACCAACTAACTTGATTTATTTTAATATTACACAGCTTACTATTGGTCAATCTGCAAAAGTTACAGAAGAAGATGTAACAAGAAGAACATTATTAATGCTTAGTTCATACATTTCATTTATTATTGCATTTTATGAAACAAAAGATCAGAGATTTCTTGCATTTTTTGATGCAATAAAGAATAAGTTTGTACTTACTGGTAATCCTACGCCAACATTTTGCGATGCACATGGTGATGATATTTTAATACAAATTATAACATCTCTTTTAATTGTAGGAAGAGATAATGTCGACATAGATGAGATTTTATCAAAAATTAATGAAGCATTAACAACATGTGATCAAAGAATGTCAGAATAATAGAAAAAGGATTTAAAAAATGAATCTTTTTTCTAAAACATATGTATTCAAGCTTAAAGAAAAAGGTAATGTTTGTGTATACACTTTTTCTGAAAATGATTATGAGGAAGATTATATTCCTATTTTTAGGAAACAAACACTTGTAGGCACATGGTATTATGCTATAAAACGTATTAGTAAGGTTAAAGGGAAGTTACTTAAAAACAAACTATCAGATTATAAATGGTTATCAAAGAATAAATTAATCGGAAGATTATTTTCAAATAACAACAATAATAATTTTGTAAAAACTAAAAATGTTGTTTATGACATAAATAAAGTTTTCAGCAAATATCAAAATTTATTTCCACCAAGAAGTATTAGATATGTTGATATTGTTTTAAATGATTTTTCTTTTTTAAAAACCAATAATAGAAAGCGTATTCTTTTTGATTTTATAAATGTAAATAAATCTTCTGTACCGTATTATTATAGTAAATTGTTTCAATTAATGTATATTTATCATAAATATGAAAATAAAAAAGATATTACTGATTTATTTCCAGATGAGATCTATTTGGGTATAATTAAGAATAAAAAAATAATGTATATAAAAGTTGTTGAAAATCATAATTATTCTAACATACCGAAAATTATTGGGTTTTTAAGAAGAACTTTATCGATTGTTAAAGAAGTTTCTAAGTCAGAAGAAATAAATATTGATCCAATTATTTCTAAAGAAATCGATACAATAAATAATGAAAAATTAAGTAATATAGATAGCAAATCTATATCAACGGCGATTGTTTCAACACAACCTGAAAATGTCAAAAGATATGCATTGAATGTATCAAAACCTAATGCAGCATATATGATTAGTAATTTATTTTTGAAATCGATTCCAACGAGCTCTTCAATTACGAATTCATATATAAAGAAAAAAACAAATACAAATGTTTTATCCAATATTGTTGAAAGTAAAAAAATAGAAATTGATAAATCTAAGCAAAAAACACAATCAATTGCAGTAAAAACAATGGGTAATAAATTAACGCAAAACCCGATTAATGATGCGTTGTACAATTTTAGTAAATATGAATACGAAACATTAGCAAATGAAATTGTTGGATTAATAAACAATTATCATTATTCGGATATAAATATTAATGTTATTGATTATGAAGTAAAAAATGTTGATATTTCCAAAAATGAGATAACACCATCGAATCTTATTGAATTAAAAATGAAAATAAAGACAGATGTTGATAATAAAGTGCATGAAATATCGTTATATTTACCAAAAATGAATAAAGATGGTAGTTTCTTCATTTATGGAAATAGATACAGTGTTGTTAAACAAATTTATCCAATACCAATAACATTTCCAAAAAAAGATTTTGGTAGATATAGTAGTTATACAACTACGTTTATGATGCATCATTTAAAAGACAAAACAATGATTCATGTTATAGGAACTAAAATTCCGTTGGGTATACTTTTATGTTATTTATATGGTTTTAAAGAAGTAATGAACAGATATAATATAAAATATACAATTGATAATATTGATAAAAAAATTGACAATAATGAATTAAAGTTTAAAATTAGTAATGATACATTCATATATTTTAAAGATTTGGATAAATATCAGTTAGATATTGTAAATTCTATTTTTAAGTTTAAAAACCTTAATGAAATTGATAAAAAGGCATTATCAAAAGAATATTTTGATGAATTTATAAAATTCTATACAGGAAATGATAGAATAACATTTAAATTTGAAAATTGGATAAAAATAGCGTTAGATGCTAAGTCACGTGAAGTGCTGTTGGAAAAAAATTTACCAACAGACATGTTTAATATTTTTATTTTTATGCACACGAAAATTTTAGATGGTTATGTTTCGGATAGGAATAGTCTTAAAGAATCAAGATTGCGTTCTAATGAAGTTATTGCTCACATAACATTTGATACATTAAAAGATCAAATAAATAATTATGCATATCAGATACGTATGGGATCAAAAGATGCAAAATTCAAGTTAGAAAAGAATTCTGTATTAACTCAATGTGTAACAAGTAGCTCATTCCAGTTAATGGAATATGTTAACCCAATAGAAGAATTTTCAAATCAATATAAAGTAACATTATCTGGTCATAATGGTATTCCAAAAGATGCAGTTTCAGATGCAGTTAGAGCTATACATCCATCGAGTTATGGTATAATTGATCCTATTGATGTTCCTCTCGGAAGTTCTATTGGTGTTATTCAATATTTAACGATGAATCAAATAATAACTAAAAATGGAACCGTATTTCCGAAAGAAATGTCAGACGAAATAACGAATGGATTATTATCAGTTGCTACGTTACATGTTCCATTTGTTTCTCGAAATGAACCAGTTAGAGTAATGATGGCATCAAATCAGATAAAACAAGCAACAACATTAAAAAATCCAGATATTCCTATAGTACAGACTGGAATTGAAAGTTTAGTACCTTTAATGAGTAAGAGCGATACATTTGTAAAAAAATCTATGTGTAATGGTAAAGTCAAACATGTTTCTGATAACGAAATAATTATTGATTGTGATAATAAGAAAGAATTTAAAATTTCATTAGAAGATAAAAAATGTTATTCTGGGCAAGGTTATGATGGGAAAGTTTCATTTAAGCCCATTGTTCATAAAGGTCAAACAGTAAAAGAAAATCAAATTTTAACCGATAGTAATGAAGTAAAATATGGAATTGAAGCATATGGTAAAAATTTAGTTACTGCATATATGTTTTGGAAAGGTTATACATTCGAAGATGGTGTTGTAATTTCTGAAAGTTGTATAGAAAAGCTAACATCAACACATATAATTACTTTATCTTTATTTATTTCTTCAGATGACATATTAACATTTATTTCAGATAAAATAAAACGTGGTAATAAAATAAACGCAGGTGATATTCTTATTCGTGCAATGGGTGTTAAATTTATAGATTTAATTGATATAGGAATGATAGACAGTAGTAATTTAGTTATAAACAATAATAAATATTCATTAATCGCACCATATGATGGTGTTATAAAAGATTATAAATTCTTTATAAGTGGCATAAGTATAAACAATTTTAAATCGGACATAATTCAACAATTAAAAGATTTAGATGTCGTTATTAATGAAAAGAAAAAATATCTTTATAAAGGTAAACGATATCAAGGAATATTTGTGAGTATAGAATTAGAGGTTGATAAACCAATGGAAATTGGTGATAAACTCACAAATAGGGGAGCATCAAAAGGAATTGTATGTAAAATAGAGAAAGATTCAAATATGCCAAAATTACCAGATGGAAGACATGTTGAATTAATTTATAACCCAGAAACATTTATTAATAGGACCAATGTTTCACAATTGTATGAAATTTATGTTGGTGAAATTGGTTATCAATTAATGATGAAGATGTCATCTATGAATAGAAAACAGTTTTTACAATTACTAACAAAAGTAATGAGCAAATATGATAAAAAGTTTTATGGTCCAAATATAGTATCTTATTTATCAAAATGTAGTGAAACTGAATATAATAGTGTTTTAAGAATGGCAAAAGAATCAAGAGGATTTCCAATGATTGTTTTACCATTTAATGAACCAAATTATAAAAATATTATTGAAGTCATGAAAATTTTAAAAATTCCAAATAAATATACGGTGACTTTTGATGGTATAAAGAAACAAGTTCCAGTTGGTATGCTTTATGTTATGAAACTGGAACATATGGTTTCACATAAGATATTTGCACGATCTCTTGGACCTTATAATATTAAGACCGGTCAACCTACACAAGGAAGGGTCAGAGAGGGCGGACAAAAATTTGGAGAAGGTGATAGTTGGACATTAATTGCATGGGATACTGACAATTTATTAACAGAAGTGTTTGGAGCAGCTGCTGATGATAGAATGATGAAGCAACAAATGTATAGACAGATTATTGAAACAGGAAGTGCAACATTGGATATTTCACATGGTGAACAGACAAGTAAGGAAACATTTTATAGTTTAATGCGTGGAATGATGCTTAACGTTAAATAATTTTGTGTGGGAGACACCTTATATGAATAATTATGAAAATTTAATATACACATTTCCGGATTATGAAATTGTTGAAAATGAATATGATGATTCAGAGTATTTTTATTCAAATTCGCTGTTTGAAAAATATGTTAATTATTTTCCTGATTATTCATCATATGTATTTTTTGAAATGAATAAAGATGTAATTTTAAAATTTGATTTTGCAGGTGATTTAATTGCAGTTTTAATTGATAAATGTAAAAAATTAATAGGTTACGAGATAAATATGTATAATGTCAATTTTAGTAAAATTGTTAGTGATGTACATTTTATACAAAAAACTATTATAAATTTTACACAAAAAATTATTGATGATAATAAAGAAATATTAAGAGAAGAAGAAATAGCAAAACTTATAGAGATAATATATGAGAAATTAAAATACAAAAATTATGATTTAACAATTGATTATTATAGAATTGTTAATGTTGCTAATCTTATAGTTAGTTATGGATTTTCAGGTAAATTGGATATTTAAATATTATATGGAGATTTTATTATGAGTGAACAGTACAATTTTAACAAATATATTGATGAGTTAGAAGAGAATAAAGACAAACTTAAAAATTTATCCGGGAATTTGGAAAAACTAGCTGAAGATATAAATAAAATGATTCCAACAAAATATGACTATAAAAGTAGATATATTCTTGCAGACAGGGTTCAAATTCTGTCAAACTTGTATGATACTATATTAAAATACAGGTCAGAAATTGCAAAAGAAATAAAAGAGCAGGTTAATGTTACAAAACTAGAGGAACCTGAGGATGATCTTGATAATATCAGAAAATCTGTTATCAATTTACCTATTGATAAGCTTAAAGAATTAGTAAATAAATAGAATTAGAGAGGTGTCAAAGATTATGGTAAGAAAAGCCAGTGAAATAGATATAAATAAATTAGTATTTATTTCATCAAATCCCATGAAAATAGCAGAGTTTAAACGTCTTCTTAGAGGGTACACATTAAAAGTTAGAAAAGGAAAAGATTTACATGAAGTTAATGGAAATTCGATACAGGTAGTTACGTATAAATGTTTAGATGCTGGAGAAAATAATATTGTTGATGATACAATTCTTGAAATAAATAATAAAGAAGTTGTTGATATTAGATGGAAATTGACTCAATTAAAAAATATGAAAGAGAGACCTACAGCAATATGGAAAACAACACTCGGGTTTTTACAGAATAATAAGATATATATTTTTCAAGGTGTTGTAGAAGGTATAATAGAACCAAACCCGAATTCTACCGCAGGATTTGGTTTTGAACCATGGTTCATTCCAGATGGAACTAAATATACGTTATCCGAATTAAGAAAAATTGGTAAATATGATGATTATAACGCAAGGAAAAAAGCAATTGATAAATTATTGAAGAAAGAACCAACAAAAGTAATTTTGTCAAATCATGTTAAAAAATGGAATGGCAAATACCAACATGAGAGTTGTATTTTTAATGAAAACGTTTTTATTCCTCGTTTTAATAATAAATATTTTCATTTCTCATGGAAATAGTTTTATAAAAATACAATGTTTATATAATGTTTGATTATAATTAGAAGGAGGTTTTTATGGCTAGATCGAAGAAGTCCAATACAAGTAGTAATGATACATCGTCGGTAAATGTTGATAGTTTAATAACTGAAATGCAGATGGAGTTGGACCAAGCAGTTAATAAAATGGTTGGATTAGATGAAGATATTGATTCAACATTATTATCAACCGGAATTGATGTACTTGATATGATTCTTGGTGGTGGTATAGGAATTAATAGATTAACAACATTTGTTGGTGATCCTGGAACATTTAAATCAACTTTAACTGCAACAATTTGTGGAAGATTTCAAAAATCATTTGATAAATCACTAATTCTGTATCTCGACTCAGAAAACTCTATGAGTAGAATGAGACTACAACAAATGGGATTAGATAATGTTGTACCGAAGGTTAATTTAACTGTTGAAAAAATATTTGCAACAATACAAGCATTAATGGCATTTAAAGAAGAACATAATCTAATGGAAATACCAACAATAGTTGTATGGGACTCGATAGCTAATACACCAACAGATGCAGAATTAGCTGCAAAATCTGTTAATGAAACCATTGGATTAAAAGCTAGAATAATTTCTAATAAATTACCTGTTATTATAAATAAACTTAAAGAGTATAACATAACATTACAATTTATAAACCAATTTAGAGACAAGGTTAATATTGGTATGTTTTCACCAGCAAGCGATTTAAAACATATGTCATCTGATAAAACAACACCAGGTGGAAATTCCGCGAAGTTTAATGCATCTCAATTTTTACAATTAAGGGTATCACGCATATTGCAACAAGATACATCACCATATGGATTTAGAGCAACTATTGTTAAAGTTAAAACAGTCAAGAATAAGTTTTTCCCAGATGGATATGAATGTGAATTAGTTGTTGATCCTACACGTGGAATAAATAATTTATACACTAATTGGGAATTTTTAAAATCTGAGAAACAAATTGTTTCAAGCGCATGGTCATATTTAAAAGATTATCCGAATAAGAAATTGAATGGTATAAAGAAGTTGGAATACGAATATCAGGCAGATAAAAATTTCAGAGATGCATTCGATAAAATATTAGAAGAAACTATAAAGGAAAAACAAAGAGTAATGACAAACGATTCTCTGGATAATTATATTAAAAACATTACAATTGTGAAACCTATAAATAATACACCGACAACTACAAGTGCATCATCTTCTAATATTTCAACAGATGATAATACTGGAAATAATGATAATAAAAATAACATTAACAACAATAGTGTTCAAGATAGCGATATGGTAGTGAATAATATTAACAAACCAGAAGTATAAATTAATTTGCAAAACTTATTAAAAATAATTAGAACAAAAATATAGAAAGTAAGCATATGGGAAGTTATATCTATCCCATATGCTTATACAATAAAAATTATATACAAAGGAGATATGTAAAAAAATGATGGATTTTGCAATAGATTTCACAGATTATAAATTTCTTGAGCAAGTATTAGAAATGGAATTAGATGAGAATGGATTACTAAACGAATCATACACAATTCCATTTTTGTTAGAGAGTCCTGTTGGAAAACGTTTTCTGATAGATTTTTTTTTATTTCAAGAAAGTGAAAAATTACTTGAAAATCAAGAAGAATATGAAAAAGAATTTGAAGAAATGGCTAAAGTGGATATGTCAGGTAAAGATACATTTTTTGATGGTGTTGGACGATTATTTAGTATAACAAGTAAGGTTCAAGAAATTTATGATAAAATAAAAAATAGAAGTGCAATTTATGCATATCCAATTATGGCATTTGTTTCAGCAACAATGGCTGTAAAATCTAGACGTGATGAAGTTAAAAGAGCTGATATGATACGTACAATAACAGATGAAGTTAAAAATGATTCTAAGTTCAAAAATGAACCACCAGATGTAATTTATAATGAAGTTTCAAGACGTATTGCAGATAGGATGTATGGTATTTCAAATTTACAAAATGAATTAAAAAGTACAAATAACTTTTTCTCAAAGAGTTATAAATGGGTAATATTACAATTTAAGAAATTTAAAGCCGGTGTATTTTCAGAAAAATTGTTAGATTTAGTTGATCAGGCTAAAGAATTAGCTATTAAGAATCCATTATTGACATTCGGTGTTGTTGCGTTAATGCTTGGAATAATTATATTTACGATATTTAAATGGAATACAGTTAAACGCATATTTAAAGTTTTACTTAGAATAGTGATATCACCTGTGTCATTTTTCATGAAAGGTTTAAAATGGTTATGGTCAAAGATAACACGTGCTGCTGACGAAATTGAGGAAGAAGAATCGAATATATAAATTTTTATTATTATTTCTACGGAGGAATAAAATATGCCAAATAAACAAGATAAAATAAGGATAACATCATATTGGAAAGCTATTGATGATGTGTTAGGTGTTAACCCACATGAGTTAAGAGAAGATGTTAGAAAATCATATTATGCAACAAAGTCATTGTTGTTAAAAGAATCTGAATACTTAAGGAACAATATGCGTATTGAAGATTCTGCAAAAAGCTTTTTGACTGAAAATATTGAGTTAAATGTTAAAGATTTGAAAAGCTATATTGAACAACGAATCATTTCATTTGGGAATAAAAACGATAAAATTTCAAATATCTTAACAGAAGCATCAGTAACTAATAATAGTAAAGATATTAAAAAAATTAATCTTGAAGTTCTGTTAGTAGGTGATGTTATAAATTATTTGAGCGAATCATCAAATAATAAGATTGATAGTCTTGGATTAAATATGACAAGAAATCTTATTGAAGGGTATATTGATACATTAGTTGAATTAATTGGAATATAATTTTTTGGGGGATTATTATGGATACAATAATATCTGAAATAATGATGTTTAGTAATGAATCATTTTCGAATAATAATTATAACAACTTTCTTTTGGAAATAACAAATGATGAATTTGATAAAATGATGATGGATAAAAGTTCTTCTTTAAATCTTGATTTTGGGGATGATTTATTCACACATAATATAGTTTCTGATTTTTGGAATAATATAAAGAAAGAATATAAAAAAGATGAAGATCTAATGAATGTTGTAAGTGAAATAAATTATGCGTTGGTTAATGGAAATATTTCATCTAATAAAGCAAAACAATTACTTACAAGTCTAAAATCTGATATCAATAACGAATCCAAAATTTTTGATGATTTAACAAAATATGTTGATAAGAAAAAGTTAGACAAATTTATATCGAATAGAATGAATAAGAATGTCGATGAACTAAAGAAAATAATACATAATAATAAATTATCATTAACCGAAAAGGAAAAAATGGTAAAAAAATTTGCTATTATGTGGGGTAAATATGACAAGAGTATATCAGATGATGTTATAAAGTTGTTTTCTGTTTATAAAAGAAAACAAAGAAAAATAAGTAGAATAAAGAATAGTTTTGAGAAATACATGACCAGAGGCATTTTTACAAAAATAGCAGATATATCAAAAAAATTTGGTTGGACAGTTCCAAAACGTGTAATATTAAAACTTGTATTTCAGTATACAAAATTATTTTTCAGTTCTGATTCATATAGTGGTATTGATGCACGAATTAAGATATTAGAAAATCGTATAACCAAACTTGAAGGTATATTAAAAAAACTTACAAAAAGTACAGGTGACGAAAAAGATATCCAGATCTATCGTACAAGACAGTTAATTGAGAAAAATAAACGTTCTATTGAGAAACTCAATAATGATTATATCAAACAACACTGGGTTCCAATTGCAGTTACTTTGATTTTATTAGCAGTTTTAATATCTATTGGTATTTATTATTATAAAAATAAGAAAAATAATAAGTAGGAGGAAATGTAATGATGAGTATGAGTTCTGCAGAATACATGTTTTTAGAGCAATTAGCATTAGATACTAAATATTCAGGAATAGAGAATACTGAATATGGTTCATTAATGTTAGAATCTACAATTGGTAGAAGGTTTATAGTGGAAACGCTATTTCTTGAAGCTAAGGTTGATGTAAAAAGTATGGGTGTTATGGGAAGTGCTCTTAATAAAGATAAGGATAAAAACCGTTTAGCTAATTCACTAGCAAAAGAGTTTAATAAGCTTATTGTAATGGCTAAAAAGTCAGGTAATACTCGTGAAGCTAAACGATTATTACAAGCTAAAAAGGAAATGATGAAAACTTATGGAATCTATTTTAATAACGATAGTAAGTCAAGCAAAGACGGATTATCAATTATTGAACGTTTTAAGAAGATTTTTTATTCAGTTGGAGATTGGGGAAAAGAAGTATACAAAACAACTGTTTCTTTTATAAAGAAACATCCATATAAATCTGTCGCTATAGCCATGGCAGTTGTATCATTTATAACATATATATTAGTTGAGCAAAGAGATTTAGCTAAAAAGATTTTAGTTTTCATTAGAAATATGGTAACTTTTCCATTTAGAAAAATTTATCAAGGACTTACATGGGTAATAAGTAAAATTTTAGGAAATTCAAAACATGAATTTTCAGAATCTGTTATAAATCATCAGTTTACATATTGTACTGGATTATATGAAAGCGTTCTGTTTCTAACAGAAGCTGAAGGTGATAAAATTAAAAATGTAAAAGAAAATATATTCAAGAAAGTTTGGGCATTTATTACGAAGTATGGTTGGAAAGTTCCAAAACGTGTTGCTATATCTGCTGTGTTTAAATATACATCATTATTTTATAAGGATATTGAATTAGGAAAAATTGATAAAATTCAGAAAGAATTAGATGGATTATTAAAAGAATATAATGAATATAAAAAGCTTTCAAAAGGTGAAAATGTTGATGAAAAAATATTTGGAAAAGAAATGGAAAGTATATCGCAACAAATAGAAAATAAACGGAATGAATTAACACAAGAAAAATCCAAATTTATAAAAGAACATTGGAAACCAATTTTGATTACTTTAGTCACATTAGCTGTAATAATATCTATTGCGATATATGTTTATAAGAAAAACAGGCAAAACACACAAAATGCGTAGAATATGTGATTCATAGAACAAAAAATAGTATATAAAATAAATGGGAGGAAAATATGAATTTTTTAACTGAAACTGAATATGTTTTTCTTGAATGCTTGGCGCTTGAGACAAAATTTAATGGAGTTGAAAATACTGAATATGGTTCATTAATGTTAGAATCTACAATGGGAAGAAGATTTCTAGTTGAAATGCTGTTTATTGAAGGTACTCCAGCAGGAGGAAATACACCTAAAAATTTAGATGTTATGGGTACTGGTAAAGGTAGTGGTCTAGATAAAATTTTTGCTGAATTAAAAAGAGGTATAAAGGGTTTGGGTATACGTATATTTCAAGGTAATGAAGCATACACTGCGTTTGTAGAAGCAGCAAATAATAATAATAACAAAGGAGATGAAAAGAAGAACGCACTCACATTATGGGGAAGATTCAAAGCGTTATTATATAAAGCTGGTGATAAGGCAAAGGAAGTATATGAGTTCGTTAAAGATTATATTAAGAAACATCCGATTTATTCGATTGCAATTGTGTCTGCTGCAATAGTATTTGTTACATATATGCTTACTGAGCAAAAAGAACTTACTAAGAAAATTGGAAATTTCTTAAAAAATTTAGTCACATATCCATTTAGAAAAATAAGTCAGGGCATATCTTGGGTAATTAATAAAATATTCAGTAATTCCAAAAAGAAGTTATCTGAATCTGTAATAAATAAACAGTTTAAGTATATTGATAGTTTACTTGAATCTGTTATGTTTATTGAAAGTTCCATGATATCATATATGGAGGCATCACAAACAAATACACATGATGAAAATCTAAAACGTATACTAACAATTCTTTCTAAAAATATGAAAAATGATGGTGTGAGTACGCCGAATATGACAGTCATCAAAAATTTATTGAATAATTATACCAGTGAAGAGTTAAATCTAATGGTGCGTACACTTAAAAACGATAGAACGTATGCTAAAAAAGTAGTAAAAGAAGTTGAGAAAAATAAAGAGAATGTAACAAATATAAAGCAAATTATTGATAAACGTATTAAAGAAGCATATGATAAATATATTAAGGAACAAGAATCTAAGAATATTTTTGCGAAAGTATTAGAATATATTAAAAGATATGGATGGGAAGTTCCAAAAAGACTTGTTTTGTCTCTGGTATATAAATATACTAAGTTGTTTTATAGTAAAGATACAAATGAAGATTATGAAAAGAAATTAGGGTTATATACAAATAAAATAGAATCTTTACAAAAACAATTAGAAAAATTAGATAAAGAGAAAGATAAGAAAGAGATATGGGCATTATCACAAAGTGTTGAATCGTACAAGAAGCATATCAGAAATCTTAGAGCTAAATATATCAAGGATCATTGGATTCCAATAGTTGCTACACTAGTTATACTTGCTGTAGTCATATCTGTTGGTATATACTACTATAAAAAGAAAAGATCAGCAGTATAGATAATTTTTTTGATGTAAAATAATTCCACCAGATGGTTGAAATATACCATCTGGTGTTTACATAAATCTGGTATATAGGTATAATAGGAGTAGTAACATTTATGAATATTAAGACAAGGATTACACATAATGGAAATACTGCAGTATTTTTAAGAAAAGATATATTAAAAGTTGGAAAAATATCATTGGTTTTTTATAAGTTTCTTTTAAATAAAAATGGAAAAAAGTCTGTAATATGGGTAACTGATAAAAGACCAGTAAAAATAGTTTTATGTAATAAATACATGAAACCATCTAATATTATTTTTGAGGTTAAAACAAAATCATTGTCATATATTGATGTTTTGAAATTTGCTTTGGTTTCTAACAAAATGGAAATGTTTAAAGAATTAAACAAATTAAATTTAAATAAAAAGATGCAAGAATCGTTAATGTTAACAGAAGATGATAATGAAGAAGATTCGGATAATAAAAAGTTTTTTGAAAAGATGCAAAAATTGTCACTAATAGCTGGTGTTGCTGTATCATTATTTACAGTATTTTTCTTTTTCACGTATTATTACACATTTTTAAAGTATAAAGTGATTGAAATAGAATCTACAAGTGCTGAAAAACAGTTGGATAAGATCTTATTTAAAAATCAAGATCTCTCTAAGAATGCCTTTAGACATTATTCTGAGATGTATGATTATTTATCATTAGTAATAGATAATAAAAGAAATGGTGTGTTAATAGGTGGACCTCCTGGTACAGGTAAAACATATACTCTTAGAAAATTCTTTTATTCTAAACATCTAAAATATGGTAAGGATTATGAAATTATAAAAGGTTCTGGATTAGATATAGAAGCTGTTTATGAATTTCTATTTAAAAATAGAAATAGAATTGTCGTATTTGATGATTTTGATAAACCATTATTAGATAAAGAAATTGTTAACTTATTAAAAGCAGCAACTGATAAATATGAAATCAGAATGTTATCTTTAATTAGAAAATCAATTGTAAGTACACGAGGTGCAAGTAATATGACAGGTGCACCTGATAAATTTAAATATAATGGCAAAATAGTTATAGTTACGAATTTACCTGAAAGTAGAATAGATACATCTTTAAAATCCAGAATTGGATATGTTAAAATAGATTTTAATCTAAAACAAATGGTTAATATAATTGATGGAATTATACCAAATATATATCCACATGTATCAACAGAGATAAAACGTGAAGTTTTAGATTTCTTAATGGATTATTATTCCAATCACGCAGGAAAAAAATTATCAATAAGGGAATATATAAATGCTGTAGATATTAGGATTGTATATCCATCAAAATGGAAAGACATTTTAGTTAAGACCTTGTAATATTAAAATAACCAATGAATGATATTTTTTCAGTTTTATTAGATACTCAAATTGTCAATACAGATAATAAATTAAATAAATCAGATGATGTTTCTGTAGTTGATTCTATTGATAATACAAGTAATAAAGACGAATCTACTGCTGAAATTATCAAAACACAAACAATAATTCCTGA
>Ga0256842_1000555_pt1 | contig 32900 bp, 33 predicted proteins | sample 4559240metaG_FD_185973 | JGI IMG/M metagenome (GOLD analysis project Ga0256842, IMG submission 185973) | Hydrothermal vent microbial communities from Guaymas Basin, Mexico - 4559-240 | ecosystem: Environmental > Aquatic > Marine > Hydrothermal vents | place: Mexico: Guaymas Basin | collected...
AATAATATGCCAACTTCTAAAAAGTGCATACATAAAATTTGTAGGCTCTGGATTTGGGATAGGGCTTATAAATGGTACAGCGATATAAAATCCTGTAATAGTTAAAACTACAATAGAGATAGCTCGAATCCAATGTTGCCATCTATACCCAGCACTAAACTCCATCTCTTGTTCTATTTCACACTCTTTAGCTACAACAGAACTATCTGTATTTACATTTTCCATAACTTAGCTCCTTATATGCTACATGCTCCACCATAAAGTGGGTCAACTTTATACTCACTTAGCTTATTTCCTTTTGTATCCATTACATGAACTGCACATGCGATACATGGGTCATAAGAGTGAATTATTCTAATAATCTCTAATGGCTGAGTAATATCTAAAATTTTAAGTCCAACTAAATCAGCCTCATAAGGTCCTTTGATTCCATTTGCATCTTCAGGAGAGGCATTCCAAGTAGATGGTACAACTGCTTGATAATTTTCACATACACCATTTTTAATTCTAATCCAATGGCTTAACATTCCACGAGGTACATCACCAATTCCACGCCCCTTATACTCTTTATCTTTATCTACAGCATATATAGCACAAGTATCTTGGTCAACTTTAAGGTTTTCAATTAAATTATTAAATGCTTTTATCGCATTATCAGCAATAATCTCACACTGCAAAGCTCTAGCTGCTGTTCTTCCAAGAGTAGTAAATAGTGCCTCTACAGGTAAATTTGTCTCTTTTAAGAATCCATTTACAGAATCTTTGACTAATTTATTACCTCTAGCATAACTAACTAATAGACATGCAAGAGGGCCAACCTCCATAGGTTTACCATCATATCTTGGAGATTTAATCCAACTATATTTTCCTTTTGGGTCAATAAGTTTAGAGTCTATCTCTTTGCCATCTAAACCAATACTTTTACCATCTACAAAACCTGTATAGTTTGGATTTGTTTTACCATCATAAGGGTGAAGTGGTTCATCATCAGCATACCAAGAGTGTGTAGCCTCTTCTGTAATTAAATCTTCATTTATATCAAATACCTTACTTAAATCCCCATCAGTGATATATCCACTATCAAATAAATACTCATCTCTTCCAACCATAAAGTCTCTAAATGCCATAAAATTTTTAACTCCAACTGGCTTAACAACAGATACTTCATCTCTATACATCTCAGCAGCCATTTTAATATCAGCTACATAAGCATTTTTTACAAACTCTGCCATTTTTTTGTATTTTGTTAGATACTCTCCCATTCGTGATGGGTCTAAAATATCCATAACACAAGTTACACCACCAACAACAAGAGATTGTGGGTGAGGTTGTTTCCCACCAAATATAGCCAAAAGTTGAGCAGCAACTCTTTGCATTTCAAGTGCTTTTAGATAATGTGATAGTGCAATTAAATTCTGTTCTGGTGTAAATTTATAAGTTCCATGTCCCCAATAAGCATTGGCAAATGGTCCAAGTCCTTGTGGATGTTTAGCAAATTTAGCTACAGTCTCTTTTACTTTTTTAAGCTCATTGACTCCAGTTCCAATAGGAGAATTTGTATATTTAAATGCTAACTCACTAGCCTTTTTCTCATCAGCACTTAAAGCTGAAACAATATCAACCCAATCAACTCCGTGTAAATGATAAAAATGAACAACATGGTCATGAAAAAACAACGCAGCGTTCATTAGAGTTCTTACAAGTTCTGCATTTAATGGAATTTTAATTCCTAAAGCATCTTCAACTGCTATTGTACTTTTGAGATAGTGTGAATATGTACAAACTCCACAAATTCTTTGCATAATTAAAGGTACATTTCTAGGGTCTCTACCCTTTGCAATTACCTCTAATCCTCTCCATAGAGTTGATGATACAAAAGCATCTTGTACTATTCCATCATCTCCCACAATTACCTCTGCTCTTAAGTGTCCCTCAATTCTAGTAATTGGATCAACTACTACTCTTTTTGTTTTAGATGACAATTTAGACTCCTTTGATTTTATCTCTTTATCATTTTCTGTACTATTTGTATTCATTATATATTAGCCTCTACTCTTTTGGATTTTTAATAGTTGAGATTGCAGCATGTGCGGCTATTCCAACTGCTGTTGCTGTAAGAAGAGTTAAACCTATTTTATCTGCTGTAGCATCAGCACCTAATCCACCAAATGGAGTATCATATAATTTGTCTGATAGCGGTTCATTTACTGTACCCATTGTATCCCAAAAATCTGGCTCACTACAACCCATACAACCAAATCCAACTTGAACAGGCCAAGATGTACCTTGATTAAACTTGTTTTTTGAGCAGTTATTAAATGTATATGGTCCTTTACAACCTACTTTATATAGACAATAACCCTCTTTAGCACCATCGTCTCCAAATTGTTCTACAAACTCACCAGCATCAAAATGCCCTCTTCGCTCACATAAATCATGTATTCTATTTTTATAAGCCCATTTTGGACGGTTATAAGCATCAAGTGCTGGGAGTGTGCCATATAAAAGATAGTGTAGAAGAGTACCTACAATGTTTTTCTCACTAGGAGGACACCCAGGGACATTAATTACAGTTTTATGAGTAACTTCACTAAGCCCTACTGCTCCAGTTGGATTTGGAACTGCTGCTTGAACACCACCAAAAGATGAACATGTACCAATAGCAAAGATAGCAGCTGAATGCTCTGAAGCCTCTAGGGCTATATCTTTACCCTTTTTAGCATGTCCCCCAATAGTTAAAAATGAACCCTCATTACCAGTAGGTATTCCACCCTCAACCATTAAAATATATCTACCTTTATACTTCTCAATAGCACTCTCTAAATTATGCTCTGCTTGCCAACCAGCAGCAGCCATTAGAGTTTCATGGTATTCTAATGATATATAATCAAAAATCAAACTATCAATAGTAGGATTAGCAGAACGAAGCAAAGATTCACTACACCCTGTACACTCTGCCATATGTAACCATATAATAGGTAATCTATCTGCTACTTTAATAGCATCTGCCATAAGAGGTGTAAATGTAGATGGAAGAGATAACATCGCCGTCATTGCCCCTGCCCACTTCATAAAATCTCTTCTTGAGAAACCATTCTCTTTAATAACCTTATCTATGGAGTTATCCTCATCCATTTTTGGTAATCTCTTTAACTGTTCAATTCTCTCTTTAAATGACTCATATAATGTATCATAAGAGGTATCTTTTATACCACTACCCATCATCTTCTCCTTTTAGAATGAATATTTATTCATATTTTAGAGTAACTTCTCTTAAAAAGAAATAAAGATATTAAAATATTGATTAATAGAAATATAGATGTGTTTTATATACACATAAGCAATTTTGTGGTAAGTATAATTTTACTTTAAGTGAGAATGGGACTAACTTTAGTATTTCTATGAATTCACAAGAGAAATCTCATATTAGAGCCAAAAAATCATATTTTGGCTCTAAAATATATAACTCTATTTCTTAAAGCCAAATACATTTGTCCATAAAAAACCACCATTAGACTTGGCTACTTTGGATAATCCCATCTCTGTAAAATTAGATGTCATAATATTAGCACAGTGTGGTGGGCTATTTAACCAATCATTAACTGCACTTTGAATTGTAGTATGAGCATCTGCTAAATTCTCACCTGCCCCATAAGAAGATGTAACACCTGTATCTAAATAACCACTATTTTTCACTCTATCTAATGGATCGCTATGTTTATTTAATTTTGCACCTGAAATATCATATTGAGTAGCTGACCCCTCATGAGCAAAGAAGTTGGCATTAAGCATATCATAGTTATGTTCATAAGATGCTTCATATAAATCATTATTCCAAGTCAATGCCCCAACAGAAGCAACCACACCTTTACCGTCTCCACAATCCCTAGATACTGCTCTTGCATTATTAATAGCATCTAAAAATGCACTTTTATCTGCTTCTGATATAGTTGGTATTGTGTAGTTGGTAGGTGTTGTAGTTTGTGCTGTTGTAATATCTGTATTTGTTTGATTTGTAGTATCTACATTTAAAGTATCACTACTTCCTCCACCTCCACCACAACTTGCCAAAAATCCTACTGCTACTAATGATATTAATTTTTTTTTCATATTTTATCCTTTATTATTTATTTTTATATCCAAATAGATGTGTCCAGTAATACTCTATTGTTTTACCATCTTTTTCTATAAATTTTGGATTTTTAATTTTTGATATTCCCATCTCTTTGAAACTACTATCCATAAGATTTTTACAGTGGAGAGGACTATTTACCCAACCATTAATCGCTTCATCTATTGAGACATAACCTCCTGCTAAATTCTCTCCTATTCCTGCTTCTACTACACCTACCATTTTATCATCATCAAGGTAGTTATTATTTCTAATTCTCTCCTCTGTATTACTTGTTTTTGATAATTTACTTCCTGTTATATCAAAACTACTTCCTGAACCATTATGTCCAAATATAATACTATTTACCATATCATAATTATGTTCATAAGATGCCTTAAATAGGTCATCATTCCAAACAAGTGGGTCAGCACCGGCTACAAATCCTACACCCTCTCCACAATCTCTAGCCACGGCTCTTGCTTCATTGATAGCTTCTAAATATCTTATTTTATCTGATGAGGATATAAATGGTATTGTATAGTTACTAGGAGATAATTTAACTGCCTCATCTTGTGAAACTCTATTATCTACATCTAATACTACACTACTAGGTAGTGATTTTGTATCAGTAATTTCTTGCTTTATCGTGGTATCTTCATTTACACCTGTATCTATATTATTTGTAGTGTTGGTTGTATTTTGTTCTTGTGTATTTATAATTGTATTGATTTTTGTGATGTTTTGTTCTTCTAAGATGGCACTATTGTTATTATCTTCTATATTTATATTAGTATCTATAGTTTGATTTACGGGGGTTGTGGTATTATTATTATCACCACAACTAATCAAAAAAATTGTAGATAGTACAATTGTTGAAATATTTTTATTCATATTAAAATCCTCTTGTTTTGGTGGGTGTAAAGATACACCCCAATTAAATTTGACCTAAATCGCCTCTATTTTTAAGTAATCCCTCCATGCTAAGGTATGAATTTAATGCTCCAATATAGGCATCAGCACTAGCATACATTGTATCAATATTTAATCCATGCCCAATAATAGCAGGTTCATTATCATTAAATACTACCTTTACAACTACATTTGCTAAGGCATTTTTACCTTTACTTACAGATTTTACTTTATAATCCATCAATTTACCATTATATCCCGATACTCTATCAATTGTCTTAAATATAGCATCAATAGTTCCATCACCAATACCTGCATCTGTTTTTTCAACACCATTATGTTCAATGGTAATTGCACTACTTGGTAATCCTGCACTACAATCCATCAACTGTAATCCTAGTAATTTAAATTCTTGTTTGATACTTGACATTTGACTTGTTACTAATGCTCTTAAATCATCATCATAAATATCTTTTTTCTTATCTGCTAACTCTTTAAATCTATTAAATGCCTCATTTAATACATCTTGTTCTAAAATAAAGCCCAATTTGGATAACTTATCTTTAAATGCAGCCCTACCCGAGTGTTTGCCTAATACCAAAGTATCTTCTAAATCAAGCCCAATATCAGCAGGAGAGATAATCTCATAAGTCTCTTTATTTTTAAGCATTCCATCTTGATGAATTCCACTCTCATGAGCAAAAGCATTTTTACCTACAATTGCCTTATTTGGTTGTGGTTCAATTGTTGTGATATTTGCTATAAGTCGGCTTGTTGGATATATCTCTTTGGTATTAATATTTGTTTCAAAATCTCCAAATACATCTTTTCTAGTCTTAAGTGCCATTACCACCTCTTCAAGTGCAGCATTTCCTGCTCTCTCACCCAATCCATTAATAGTACACTCTATCTGTCTAGCTCCATTTAACACACTCTCCAATGAGTTAGCCACAGCAAGTCCTAAATCATTATGATTATGAACCGAGATTATCGCCCTACCCTGCGTATAATCGCTAATCTCTTTGACCATAGCACCAATCTCAAATGGTAATCTATAACCAACTGTATCAGGGATATTAATAGTAGTAGCCCCTACCTCTATTACAGCATCTATTATCTCTTTCATAAATACAATATCACTTCTACCTGCATCTTCACAACTAAACTCTATATCATCTGTATAAGTAGTAGCATACTCAACTGCTCTTACAGCTCTTTTTATCACCTCATCAGGTCTCATTTTAAGTTTATATTCCATGTGAATTGGACTTGTAGCAATAAATGTATGTATTCTTTTCATTTTTGCTTTTGCAATAGCTTCACCTGCTAATTTAATATCATTATCAATAGCACGAGCCAAAGAACAGACCGTTGATTTGGTAATCTTTTGAGAGATTAATGATATAGCATCAAAATCCCCTCCACTAGCTGCTCCAAATCCAGCTTCAATTATATCTACACCCAATCTCTCTAATTGAGAAGCAATTTGTATCTTCTCTTGAGTATTCATAGATGCCCCAGGTGATTGTTCACCATCTCTTAGTGTTGTATCAAATATTTTTATAGTCTCTTTGTTCATAGTAATTACCCTATTATTTATGCGTTAATTAATTTATAGTTTATAGTGTTGGTGGAAGTGTTAATATATTATCTAAGATAGCAGGAGAAGAGAACAACTTGAAGTCTTTATTTTAAAATTATTCATAATAATCCCCTTTTTTTATTCTAATTATACTCTTTTTTTCTTGAATTAAAATTTAATCCATTAGTTAAAATAGTTTTACCATCATCAAATATCTTTAATTTCATTGATGATATAGCCCTACCATTATCATCAAGTTCAAATATTATCATCTGTAAAATAGATTTACACTCATTAGGTACATCAAAATGTTTGCCTACTCCTGTAGTCATCTTGGCAATTGGTACATCAATACTCATTCCCAATACATTATCAATACAACCAGTAAGTCCTACATCAGTTACATAACAACACCCATCAACAATCTCTAAATCATCTGTACCAACATGAGTATGAGTCCCCATTATAGCCGATACCTTATCTTTGAGCATATATAGTAGTGTTCGTTTCTCTGCTGTGGTCTCTGCGTGAATATCTATTATAATATGCTTTACTCCATTTTTTTGAAGTTTGGCTACCTCATCATTAATAATATTAAATGGATTATCTACAACTGCACCCATAAAGTGATAACCCATTAGATTAATAATTGCTACTTTATGATTGTTTATAGTTGTAGTATATATACCTCTTCCAGGGGCTGATTTGGGATAGTTTATTGGGCGAATTAGTGGGTATTTTTCAAATAGAGGAAATATATCTTTTTTATCAAACGAGTGATTTCCACCACTCATCATATCTATACCACTACTTAATAGTTCCTCCATATTCTTTTGAGTCAATCCAAATCCATGACTTGCATTTTCATAATTTGCAACTACATAATCAATACTATACTCATCTCTAAAAGATAGAAGATTATCTCTAATAATCTCTCTAGCAGGACGACCTACAATATCACCAATAAATGCTATTTTCATTACTTTCCTGCAAATGGGACTAATGCACTAGCCCAAGTCAATCCACCACCAAATGTATCTAAAAGCATAAGTTCATTCTCTTTTAATCTTCCTAATTCATATATATCATTAATTGCCATTGGAATTGATGCAGCAGATGTATTACCAAATTTATGGACTGTTAATACTATTTGCTCTTTTTCTAATTTTAGTGCATCACCTACAGCTTTGATTATTCTATAGTTTGCTTGATGTGGGATAAAATGTTTAATATCACTAGATTCTATATTATTATGTGCTAGAATATTTTTAACATCTTTTGTAAGAGTCTTTACAGCTAATTTAAATGTTTCATTACCTTTCATCTTAACAAAGTTTAAACCCTCATCTAATACTTTTTGAGAAGCAGGATTTACACTCCCTGGTGCTGGTGTCATCAAAAAATCAGAGTAACTTCCATCAGCACTTGCATGAATATCAATAATAGCTTTATCTTTATCAGTGGTAGCACTAATTACAGCAGCACCTGCACCATCTCCAAACAAGATACAAGTACCTCTATCACTATAATCAACAATTGATGAGAACTTTTCTGCACCAACTATTAAAACATTTTTTTTCATACCTGATTCAATAAATGCTTTAGCAATAGATAAAAGATAGACAAATCCACTACATGCAGCTGAAATATCAAATGCTTGGACATCTCTAATCCCTAATTTATCAGATATAATACATGCAGTTGATGGCATATTAAAATAATCAGGTGTAACAGTAGCACATAGAACCAAATCAATATCATCAGTTGATAACCCAGAGCGTTCTATAGCCTGTTGTGATGCTTTTGCACCCATATCACTTGTATATTCATTCTCATTGGCAATATGCCTCTCTTTAATTCCTGTTCGTTTTGTAATCCACTCATCGGTAGTATCTATCATCTCTTCTAACATTTTATTATCTAATATCTTAGATGGGACATAAGCACCTATTGATATAAATGACGCATAAGTTTTTGACATAATTTTCCTTAGATTGCAAATTCATTGTAGTATATTACCATAATTAAGTTTTAATAAAATAGTAAAAATGAATTTAAATATATAAAATTGCCTCTTAAAGAGTTATTTAAATTAATATTGATATAATTTCGTGTATTCAAAAATCAAAGGAGAAAGAAATGGCAGTTTTAATTACAGATACATGTATCAATTGTGCCGCTTGTATTGACGAGTGTCCAGTAGAAGCGATTGTAGATGAGGACGATAACCCAACAGGAGAAGAGGTATACTATGTATATTCTGATAAATGTGTAGAGTGTGTAGAACATCATGATGTACCAGCTTGTGCTGAAGCATGTCCAACAGAGGGTTGTATTGTATGGGACGATGTTGTTGATGGTATGCCTCAACTTGATAGTAGAGGTGAAAAAGGCGAACCTGTAATAGAAGAGTAATCTTTGATTATAGAATAATAGTGGTGGGGCTTCCCATCACATCTACTCAATTATGTTTCAATAAAACACAATCATTTATATTATTAATATATAAAACAATCTATTTAATATTTAATCTATCAAATATAGTTATAATAAAATTTAATTTTTATGGGGGTTAGTATGAATAGAGGTAAAGTTGGAATTATTGGTGCAGGATTTGTAGGGGCTTCTACAGCTTATACATTAGCAATGTTAGGTATTGCTAGAGAGATAGTATTATATGATATTATTGCAGATGTTGCCATTGGTAAAGCCATAGATATTGGACAAGCTACAAATTTTTCATCTAAAAGTACAGTTGTAAATTATGCTATTGAACCCAAAAATATGGTTGGTTGTGATATTGTAGTAGTTACAGCAGGAGTACCTAGAAAAGATGGTATGAGTCGTTCGGATTTATTGATGATAAATGCAAAAATTGTAAAAGAGATAACAAATAATATAAATAGATACTCTCCTGAAGCTATTATAATATGTGTATCAAACCCATTAGATGTAATGACATACTTGATGCATCATATTAGTGGATTGGGTAGAGATAGAGTAATAGGAATGGCAGGGGCATTAGATGGTGCTAGAATGGCACACTATATTGCTCAAAAAAGTAGTGTAAATAGTTCTAAAGTAGATGCAATGGTATTAGGAGAACATGGTGATAATATGACACCTTATATCAAAGGTTCTAGTATATCAGGAATACCAATTTCTCAATTTATTGGAGCAAGTGATATAGAAGATATAATTGAAGACACCCAAAAAGGTGGGGCTACAATAGTTCAACATTTAGGTACTTCTGCATATTACGCACCTGCAAGAGCTATTAGTGCTATGGTAGAGGCGATATTAGATGATTCAAAGATGATTATATCATCATCTGTAGTATTAGATGGTGAGTATGGATATAAAGATACTACTCTAGGAGTACCTGTAATATTAGGTAAAAATGGAGTAGAAGAGATAATAGAACTTGATTTAGATAGTGATACAAAAGCTAAATTAGATAAATCTGTAAGCTCAATTCAAGAGAATATTGAGATACTAAAATCAAATGGCATATTTGGTTAATCTTTTTTATAGATAGCACTATCTTATCATAAATATTATTTTTTACATTAAAAAGGAGTTTTTATGATAGATAGTGATATGGCACAGATAAAAGAGCTTTTAGTCGGAGAGTTTGAGAGAGAGACCAAAAATGAGTTTCAAGCGATATATAAAACAATAAATGAGCTAAAAGAACAGACCCAACAAGAGATAGCCAAACTAGATAAAATCTTACAAAAAAAGTATCAATATTTAGAAACGAATATAAACAATCAAATAAATTCACAAAAAGAGTTTAATATCAATAAATTTAACTCTATCCAAGAAGAGATAAATATCCAACAAGAGTTTACAACAAAAGCATTTAATACTCTAAATAGTAGATTTCAAAAGAAATTAAATAGTATAAAAGATGATTATACTCAAAAAAATATCTCAAAAGAGTCTATGGCTACAATGTTTTTTGAGTATGCACTAAAGCTACAAAATGAATCTATAAAAGATAAACTTACAGAGAATATCAAATAGATGGATAGAGATTTTGAGAAATTAAGAGAATTAATTTTAAAAAAAGAGATAAATCAACTTAATAATATCATTTCAAGAGTCCAAAATATAGAAAATGCTCATAAAAAAGATATATTAATAGAACATTTATCTACCCTTATTACAGATATACTATCTAAAAATATCAAAAACAACCCTCAACAGATATACTCTATCGTACACCCATTTGTAATTAAAGGGCTAAAAGAGGAGCTAACCAAATCTTCAAATAGCGAACTCTCCAAAATCCTAGCACCCATAATCTCATCTTCTATGAAAGAACAAGTCCATAAACAAAAAGATTCAATTGTAGATGCACTATATCCTATTATGGGTAATATGATTAGTAAATATGTAACAAATGCCTTTAAAGAGATGATGGTAGATGTCAATCATAAACTCCAAGATACCCTATCATCACAAACTATCAAAAGAAAAATCAAATCCAAAATATATAATATTAGTGAAGCAGAGCTTATATTAAAAGAGTCAAACATAGCCAAAGTCAAAAGTATATTTCTAATTCACAAAGAATCAGGAATATTAATATTAGATATTCACAGAGATAATAATATAATTGAAGAACCCGAAATGGTAGCTTCAATGCTAAGTGCTATTAAAAGCTTTATAAATGATTGGATTAGTAATCATGATAAAATGAGTGAAGTGAGTGAAATTGAATATGGTAACTCATCTATTATAATTGAGAGTGCAGGAAGTAGCTATCTAGCTGTGGTAATGGATGGAAAAGCCAACTTTAAAATGCAAGAACAAATCTCTCTTACACTTACAAAAGTTGTATTAAACTACTCCATAGAGATTGCCCATTATAATGGAGACCCAGATACAATTAATAAAAAAGCTATCACATCTATACTATCTACACTATTTATTAGCAAAGAAAAAAAGCCCAAAAAAGATAATAATTTCCCTATATTTAGTACAATTATACTTCTATTTCTTATTTTAATCCCTCTATCATGGAGTGGATATAACTACTATCAAGAGTATCTAATAAAATCCAAAGAACAATCTATTATATCTTTGATATATAATAATAATATCAAAATTTATGATTTCAAAATAGAGACTAAAAATGGTAAAATTAGAGTAGATGGTATAGTATTAAATCAAAAAGAGAGTATAAAACTATCAAAACTATTATCAAATAAGAGAGTCAAAAATAATATTACATCAGTTGATTATGACTTTTTAAAAGAGTATATTCAAATCCAACTAAATCAAATCCTATTTAACTTTAATCAAAAATATAGCTCAAATATCATCTATAAAGTAGATAAATATAGCACAATAGCATTCAAAGGTAGCATTATTACAAAAGATACCAAACTTGAACTTATTAACTATCTAGGAAAAATATTTCAAAAGTACAGACTAACTTTTGATATAAAAGTTCTACCTAAATTAAAAGATAGAATATACTTTGATATATCATCATCTAAAATAGAAAATAGATATATTAAACTCTTAGATAATATAGCTAATCTATTAAAAGTCCATAATAGTTATAATATCAAAATCACAGGATATACAGATATTATAGGTAACAGTAGATTTAATAAAATATTATCATCTCGCAGAGCATATAGAGTAAGAAATGAACTTATAAAAAGAGGTGTCAATATAAATTCTATTATAATTACCAATCAAGCCACACCACCAGAAGATATTTCAAATGTATTAAAAGAGAGAGAGTTATCAAGATGTGTTAGGTTTAATTGGGAGATGAAAAAAGGTAATAATATTTTAAAAAAGTTGAGAGTGAGTACCAATTCGTATTAATATTATCTCCTTTTATTTTCATTAGACTTCTTGCAAAACTCATCGGAAATGATGGCTTTAGCCTAATAAAAAGCTGGAGCTAAAGCACCAATTCCAAGTTTTGCAAGAAGTCTATTCCAACTCAATCAATTTGTAGCTCAAATATGCTACAATATATAAAATAATTTAAAAAAAGGCTATAATATGACATTAAATGCAACAGTTAGAGCAAGAGTAGATGAGCAGTTAAAATATGAGGTTGAAGAGATTTTAAAACAGATTGGACTTACTACTTCACAAGCAATTACTCTTTTTATGAATCGTATTCGATACGAAAAGGGTATTCCTTTTGAGTTAAAAATTCCAAATGCTACAACAATCAAAGCTATGGAAGAGGCAAATAATAATGATGGAGAGATGGTCAGTTTTGATGAGTTTTTAAAAGAGGAAAAAACCCATGTTAAAACTCTTTAGAACCAAAACTTTTTTAAAAGAATATAAAAAGATAAAGTTTACAGATAAACTATATTTGAAATATGTTGTCTATATGACAACTCTTTTAAAAGAGGATTCCTTGCCCCAAGAGGCAAAAGACCACCCTCTAAAAGGAAACTATTCAGATTATAGAGAGTTTCATATTAGTGGTGATTTACTTTTAATTTATAGAGTTGAAGATGAGATATTAAAACTTATAAGAATAGGGAGCCATTCAGAGCTTTTTGACTAAAAAATATAAAGAGGTGTTGGGTTTAATTGGGTGATGAAGAGTAGTAGATTATTATCTACTCCTAACTCCAGTAAATCAAAGTAATCTCTGAAGATGAGCCTAATCTCATCTTTGGACCCCAAAAGCCTATTCCACTATTTACATAAATTGCCTCTTTGTTTGAGAGTTTATGTAATCCTTTGACATATATTTGATTTAGTTTGACTAGATATGAGAATGGGAATATTTGACCTCCATGTGTATGACCACTTAGTATTAGATTTGGTTTGAGGTTATCTAGTTTTATTATCTGTCTTGGTTGGTGCATTAATAGTAGTGTAGGTATATTTGGGGTGAGAGATTTTTTTACTTTTTGGGTATCTGGTATAAATTTATCTACTTTATATCCAAAATAATCATATAATCCTGCTATATTAAATCTACGGTTTTTATCTCCTACTTCTATTGAATTATTTTCTAATACAGTTATGCCTATACTTTTGACATAGCTTATAGCATCTTCTATTCCATGAAAATATTCGTGATTTCCTACTATATAAAATGTCCCAAATCTACTTTTGAGATGAGATAGATGAGATAGGCTATCTTTAATATCTTTTACAGGTAAATCAATTAAATCTCCTGTGATTGTGATAAAATCTGCATCTAAATTATTAATTCTCTCTACACTTTTTTTGACAAACTCTTCATCAATTAATCCTCCAATGTGCATATCACTTATTTGGACTATTTTATATGGTTTATCAAAAAGGTTTTGATTGAGATTTATATTTATAATTATCGGCTCTTTTTGACCTCCATATATTGCACCTCCCCAATAAGCCCCACTAACTGCCACTACTCCTATATCACTACTCTTTTTAAAAAACTCTCGTTTGCTATTATCAAAAGGGATAGAGTGTTGAAGTATATGAACAAACTCATATAAAATAATAGTAACAAAAAACAGAAATCCAATCCCTAGAGAGGTAGAGAATATAAAGTATAAATCATTTGATATAGTGATAAAATATCTACCAACTATATATCCTATAATACCAATAAAATTTAATATTACAAATATTTTGATACCCAAATATACTCTTTTACTAACATCTAATCTTTTGACTACCCTTTTACAAATACCAATATGAAGAAGAGCCATAATTATCATTATAGCAATAGGAAATATAACCGTTGTTTTCATCTACTTTAAAGCCTTTTTGTTAATATCTGTTGAATTAATTATTTTCTTTATTATATCTAAAATTCAAAATTATTCTAAACAAAGATAAATATAGTAAATTTTGGTTATGTAAATTGATTAATAGCTAATTTTAGGTAAAATTTCATAAATTAGAATAAAGGAAAGATATGAAAAAGATAATTTTATTGGTATCATTGATATTTATTTTTACATCTTGTACGCAAGAGACTCAAAATAAATTAAGTCGTTCTTTACAAAACTGGACAGGTACTGCAGGTGTATTAGAGGTATATGCAGGTGAAAAGTTGGTAAAACGATTTATGAAAATAGATAAGCTTTCAACTGCTTATGGTACAGATGCAGGAGAGGCTAGACCATATAGATATGGATATGGACATAATGATAAAAACTTTAATGGTAAAATAGATGAGGGTGAAGAGAAGGTATATTTTGAATTCTCAGATTACTCTACAAATTATATTTTTTATGAGGATAAATAAAATATGAAAGTAATTGCAACAAAACAAGCACCAGAGGCAATTGGACCATACTCACAAGCTATTGAGGTAAATGGAATGATATATACATCAGGACAAATCGCATTAGATGAAAAGGGTGTATTAGTCGCAGATGATATAGAAAATCAGACTCATCAAATAATGAAAAATCTTTTTTATGTATTAGAAGAGGGTAGAAGCCATTTTAATGATGTGATTAAATGTAATATTTTTCTCAAAGATATGAATGATTTTGATAAAGTCAATAAGATTTATGCACACTATTTTGGTCTTCATAAACCAGCTAGAAGTACAGTTGAGGTGAGTAGATTACCAAAAGATGTACTTATTGAGATAGATTGTATAGCATTAGCTAATACAGAAATGCATTTTTAAAAGAGACTTAAAGATTATTTAGATATAATCCAACACTTTTTTAAAATAATATAGAGATAAAGGGTTTGCAATGAACGCAATCATAAAATCAGATGGGCAACAATTTAAAGTTAAAGAGGGTGATATAATCTGCTTTGACAAAATGAGTTTAGAACCAAAGAGTGAAGTAGAGTTTAAAGAAGTTCTTGCAATTGATAACGACGGAGAACTAACTATTGGTATGCCACTTGTTGAGGGTGCTTTAGTTAAGGGTGAAGTTATTAATGAAGGTAGAGATAAGAAAGTTATCATCTACAAAAAAAGAAGAAGAAAAGACTCTAAGTTAAAAAGAGGTTTTAGAAGAGATTTTACAAGAGTAAGAATTACTTCAATCGTAGCATAATTTAAGGAGAAGATATGGCACATAAAAAAGGTCAAGGTTCTACACAGAATAATCGTGATTCGGCTGGTCGTAGATTAGGCGTAAAAAAATATGGTGGGGAAGCAGTAATCCCTGGAAACATCATCATTAGACAAAGAGGTACAAAAGTACATCCAGGTAATGGTGTTGGTATGGGTAAAGACCACACAATTTTTGCACTTATTGAAGGTGTTGTAAAGTTTGACAACAGAACTGCTAGACAAAAGAAAGTTTCTGTAGTTCCTGCATAATTCAATATTATTCCTATCATCTTGATAGGAATAAATAATATATTACGAAAAGAAATATTTAGATTCCACTATTTCATTTATATTAAAATTATCTTTATTTATGTATTGAATATTTTCTAATGTTATTATATATTTCTCTTCTATTTCATTTTTTAGTTTATTAAGAATATCAACATTAAACATATCTATAAAACTATTTTTAATAGCTTTTTGTAACTTATCAATATCACAAGCATGAGTACCAAATGAATCATGTATTGTAGCAAAAGAGTCTATATTATACTTTTCATTTGATTTTAGAATTGTAAGAAATAGATGAGTAGCATCTAAAGAGTGGGTAAAGTTTGGGGCTATCCCTTTTCTTTGTTCTTTAATATCTATTTTATCAGTAGGTATTTTTATCTGTATTTGTCTCTTTTTACCATTATATTTAGTGTTAATTTTTTCATTTTTCATTTTAAACTCCTCTTGAATTACTTTTAATCCAATTATAGGAGTAGTCCATCTAATCTCTCTGTTTTGAGTAGATATTTGTTTAGCTATATCTTTCATCCATTTTTTATATATATTTGATGAAGATAACTCTATTTTAATAGCTTTATTTATCATATCTCTTAGATAAGTTGATACTCTATCTATCTCTTCTTCATTAAATTTTAACTCTTGATTTAATTTATTTTTGATAAAATCCTCTAATTGTATCTTTTTAGCATCTTTTCCTGCCCCATAAACTTCTGTCATTACATTTTTTTTGGTTAAATTTCTATTAATATAGGGCTTTATCTTCTCTAACTCCTCTATATTCTCATAGCTATTATCATTTTCTATAAGTTCTATTGTTTTCTCTGCTACATCTTTATAAATATCATTTGGTTCTGTTTGATTTGTAGTTGGAATTACATTTACTTTTTTTGCCCCTTTGCTATCTCTTAGAAGTGCTGTAATATGTTGAAATCCATTGTTTGACCCGTCCATTGCGATTGGTAGGGCTGATTTAAACTCTTTTGGATTATTTATAAACTCTCTATATTCATAAGCAAATGCCAAAAAGCTAAAAGGTTTATCTGCCTTTTTTAAAAACTTATTCTCAAATTTATTATCAGTATCAAATATAGCTAATATATTATCTCTATTATCATCTACCCATTTAACTCTATCATCAAATGATATTTTATCCTCTCCATATAGATTAGCCCCATGGATTTTAAACCATCTCTCTCCACTCTCTCCAAGAGCTTTTTTTGTAGCAAATCTTAGAAGTGATTTTGCAAAGTCATCTCCTTGAGGATTAAGTAGTGGTTGGGCAGGATATACTCTACCTCTAAAATCAACTTGCCATACAAAATATATCTCACTATAATCTTTGAATTTTTTTGCTTTTTTTAATATCTGTTCTTTTAGATTGATTTCACTATCTAATTTATTAATCTCTTTTAGATAATTATAATATATCTTCTCTTTCTCTTTTTTTTCATCTATTTTAGGTTGAAGTTTCTCTTTTATATCTTCTTCTAAAAAGCCAATATCTTTTAAAAGTTTTCTATTTGAGGCTAACTCTATTCTTATCTTTTTAAACTCTTGATAACTTACTTTTTTATTTTGAATTAACTCTTTTTTATCTATTTTAGTTTCTTCTTTTAGAGATTTAAGGTAAATATCCAACTCATCAATTATATCACTATTTATCTGCCATTTTGTATTTTGAATAATATTTACAGCTTTTAGTAATTTGGGGCTAAATTTATCTTTTTGGCTTTCGATATTTGCTTTATCTCTTTTGGTTGTGCTTTTCATTATATATAAATCAAACTTAGGAGAACTCTCCTCATCTTTGATAAATCCACCATCATCTATATTTGTCCAAGGTGTAGGTGGGACTATCATTGGTTCAAACGATGGAGAGATAAACTTTAGCATACTATTATATATACTCTTTGTATTTTTTTCAAACTCTTTGCTAAATTTAAGATTTTTAAACTCACCATCTTTTTGATACTCCTCTAATATATTAGCCTCAATCAATAGACTAAATGGAGACTCTCCTATATTTATCTCTGTATCATTCTCCCACTCTTCTATATCTATTTTATCTCTTTTGTATTTAAATGCGATATGTTCAAACAACTCTTCACTAATTTTCTTTATAATAAATTGTTGGCTTGTAGAGTTATCTTCATTATCTTGTAAATCTTTTTGTAATATATTAGATAGAGATTTAAAGGTTATCCAAGCAACTTCTCCACTACTTAATAGAATTGTCCCTAAAGTAAATTCATACTCTTTTTGTTTAATATTTAACTCCTCTATACTATTATCTAAAGACATATTTTTTTCTTTTAAAATATTATATACTATTTTGATAATATCATCATCTTTTAATTTATATATAGATTTGAAATTTATAGCCTCTTGTAGTTTAGGTGCTAACTCTTTGGCTTTTCTTTTTAAATTTGAATCTTTTAAATTATCTTCATTATACAATTTACATATCCTATCTTTATATTTATCATTTATAAATATTTTTTCTATAATTTTAGGTAGCTTTTCATCTCTTAATTTACTAATCTCTTGTTCCATAGGTTTAAGATACTTTTTGAAAAATGTATCTTCAATAGTTTGCCTTCCATTTCTCTGTTTTCTTTCTATATCTTTTTTTATTTTAATCTCAAAATCATCTATTGTTAATTTTTGTAGTTCCAACTGTTTTTTTCTAAGTTTCATTTATAATCCTAATATTTATCTTTTTATGATTATATCTAAATTCAAGAATTTTCAAAGTATTGACATATAGAAAAAAAAGGAGTTTCAATTATGATTTGTGTAATTATCAAAGCTATTTGTGATGAACTGTAATTTATGTGTAGCTTGAAATAGCTACTTACTATTTAATAATAAAAGGATTTAATATGAGATTTGAGGAATTAACAACTGTTTATCTACCTCCTCTATTTTGGTTGTAGTATTAGTTTAGTTGCCTGAGATGGCTAGAAATATCCAAATTCAAGGATTTTCAAAGTATTGACATATAGAAAAAAAAATAAAAGGATTTAAATGATACCAGTTTCTGCTGTTGCCACTATTATTGGTGCAATTATTACTTCTTGTAAAAAGTAGTAAATGATTTAGATTTATGTGTAGCTTGTAAAAGTTACTAACTTAATATATAAAAAGGATTAAAATGATGCCATTTATACCTGCTGTTGCTATTATTAGTGCAGTTGCAGTTGCTTGTAATAGTAGTAAGTAATTTAGATTTTATGCGTAGCTTGAAAAAGTTATCAAATTAATATAAAAAATAAAAGGAGTTTCTATGGGTGTATGTATCTGTTTCCCAAGAGTATAAGTAAATATAATTTATGTGTAGCCTGAAATGGTTACTAATTTTAATAATAAAAGGATTTAATATGAGAGTATCTTATCATGCAGGTGAGAGGTTTTTGCAGAGAGTTTTTCAATTTAAGGAGTACACCAAGAAACAGGTTATTAATGCTATGCAATTAATAGAGAAAGATATATCTAATATCCAGTATCGTAGTTCCCACTTTGTATTGCCATCTTTTCCAAATTACCAATGTGTAGTATCTGATAATACTTTAGTGACTATCATCCCTAAGAGGGGATAGCTCTATGCGTAGCTTGAAAAAGCTATTTTTTTTTGCTTTTTAATATATTTAATATTATATGGATATTATTCTTTATCTCTTCATTGGTAAAATTCCCACTACCAAATCCAAAGAAACCAAAACCACCACCATAATATACTTTTTTTTCTTTTATATTATCACTATAATAATCTACAAGAAGCTTTATATCTCTACCATAATATATAAGTTCATCACCTCTATATATTAATATATTTTTACCATATAATCTATCTACTATTGCAGAAAATTTTGAGGTTAATGCTTCTAATAATACAATATCATCATATTTTTGTGCTAAATTAATTGATTTTATTGCCAACTCTTCATCTTTAGTCGTTACACCTTGTGCTTTACGGTCTTTTTTGCGTATCTCATCTATCTCTTTTTGTGTAGCACCAAAATTAACCATAGCAGGAATATATCCACTATCATTTAAGGCTATTAATTTATCTTTTCTACTTAAATTTATACCTAATATATTAGCAACTTGTTCTAATGAGCTTAATTTTGATTGTTGTTCATTATGATGGTCTATTGTGATATAGTTCAATGGTGGGGCTATATCTTCTATTAACTCTATACCTATATATAGATAATTATTTTTGATATTATTTATATAGCTACTTAGTTTTGCACCCCAAGATAGATTATTATCTATATAGCTTTGATTATATCTATCTAATAGTTTTTTGATAGTTTTCATCTCTAAATCATATCCACCTAATAAAAACATTCTTTTTTTAATTTCAAAAAAGTTTGATACTTTTTTATCAAATTTTTTACTACCAAAAACATAACCATTATAGATATTAATAGAGTTTGTAATTGCTCTTAGTTTAGCTTTTTCTCCAAACACTACCTTTGGTTTTCTAATTTTATTACTATTATTTGGATGAATATTAACAATAATATTCTTACTATCATCTCCAAAATAGCCCAATAACGAATCACTTTTATATATAATATCTTGTGCTGATATATTATCTCCTAATTTACACTCTATAGTATATATATGATTATCTTTGATAGCTAATATATCAAACTCATTATTTACAAACTCATCTTCTACACTATTAAATAAAACAATCACACCTATTTTTATATCATCAAAATTATATTTGATTAAGTTAAGATATATAAACTCTTCAAATAAGATACCAAAATAACTAACATCCTTAATAGCTTTATAATTACTATCTATCATATTTAATTTTATTAAGATATTTATAATAATAGGATATTTTGAAGCTATATCTTCTAATCTATTTTGCTGTAAATATCTTCTTACTCTAAAAAGTATATTAAAATCACCAAATAAAGTATTAATATACTCCTTTCTTTTGAATATATTATCTTGATTTACCTCTGATGTGATGTGATACCCTAAAGATGAAATAAACTTATCTATATTCATATTATTTGTAATAGTATGATTGCTAAAACCAATACTATCTATCAGATTATAGCTATTTTCAAACTTATCATAAGCAATTATTTTACCACCACACTTAATAACCACCCCAGATAATATCACAAGTAAAGCCGTATCACTACCCGTAGCATTTAGATATATATCTTCGCTATTTAGAGATATAATATCTTTTTGAATAGATAACATATCAGACTTACTATCCTCATCTAACTCCATCATCTCTATTTCCAAAGAGAAGTTTTTAATCCATTTTTTCAATCTATTAGCAGTAAACTTATCTTTATCATCATATATAAGAATATGTCTTTTTGTTTTATCCTTAAACTCATATATTATTGGTGTAAGTTCATGTAACTCTCTATTTAATATAGTTATTAGTGTCATTTTAATCTAATCTTCAAATTTAATTTATATAATATGATTATACTATTAAAAGGTTTAATATGTCAAATATAATTAGTTACCACAATTTTATGTTTCCATTTAGGTTTGATAAGATTATAGAGTGTTTTGATGATAGACATCAATACTATAAGAATAAAGAGTTTGATGAGAGAGTATTAATAGATAATAAGTTTAAAAAAAGTTTAGAAGATAATAATTGGAAATATAAGAAGTTTAATATAAATAATAGTTTAGACTATAATGAGATAGCTTATTATTATGACTTTGTCAAAGATAGTCTATTTAATATTAAAGATTTTGATGAAAAAGATAAAGCAACTTCATACTATTTTACAAAAAATATCCAAGAAAATAGTAAATATATTATTAAAATATCTAAAAAAGAGTATATATTAAATCTAACCTCTATATCATTAAGAATTTTTGATACAGGAGTAGGAATATTATCATTTGAAACAGAGAATATTAACTATTCAGATATTAAAGATATACTTAAAATTAATGATTTTGGAAGACGAATATATCCACAATTTTTAGGAGATAATTTTAATATAGATGCTACTCAAAATGCTTTTTTACCAGAGTATTTAGAAGTAAATGGTATAAAAGAAGATTTTAATAGGGAGTATAAAAAACTTGATATTGAGTTAGCTAGTTTTATTACAGAAATTTTAGGAGATACATTTAGTACCCAAAAGAGTAAAAAAAATAAATATTTTATTCAGCCATTATTAGATGATAGAATGTTTGTTTTATGTTGGTATGGTAGTGGTAAAGCTTCTAATGAAATAAAACGAAATTGGAAAGAAAATGATAATTGGTATAAATTTGTATTTATAGATGGTGTGGAGAAAATGGTTCAAGATAATTCTATGCAAAATAAACTTATAGAACAATCAACCTATACTAGATGGAATGATTATGGCACATTTTATGGAATAACTAGATACTCTTTTGTATGTTTAACAGATAGGAAATTTTTTGGAACAAATATTATATCAAATCATATAAAAACCATCTATTTTCAATTAATAATATTACTATTAGCCCAAAGAGGCTCAATTTTAAGATTTTCAGATGAGATTACAGCTATTTCAGATATTAATCAAGAGGATGAAATATCTAAAAATATATCAGTTTTATATAAAAACTACCTAAGATTTAAAAATAAATTATATTTCAAAGAGGTAACAGCACAAGAACAAGGTATAGAACTATATGATAAAGCAAGAGAGATAATGAGAATAGATAGTGATATAACAGATTTATCAAATGAGATACTATCACTAAATAGTTATGCTTTTTTCCTTGAAGAGAGAGAAGAGAAAAAGCAAATGAATAAACTTACTAAACTTGGAACAATTTTTTTACCAGGGACATTTATTGCAGGTGTATTTGGAATGAATATTTTTCCCGAGAATTTCCTTAATAATATAATAACTGGTTTTGTATTAGCTTTTGGGAGTATTATAGGACTAACATATTATCTTGCAAAGATTAATGATATTAGTATAAAAGATTTTTTTACAAAGGATAAAAATGAGTAAATTTAAAGTAGAATTTAAACTAAAACAGCACACACCAATTATTCACTTCCAAAGTGACCAAATAGGAGCGACTTTAAGGGCTACGGAACTTAAACCTAAATTTGATAAGTTTTTGATAGAACAATTTGAAAAAGAAGAGATTAATTATGAAGAGTTTCTTATCCCTCAACAAGATAAGGCTTTGGATTATAAGGTTAAAATTGAGCCTAACATATCTCAAAATCAAGCTATAGATAAAAATAAAAATAAAAATCCTCTATTCTTTGGGAATATGGGAGATGGTAAAGATAAAAAATTTAAAAATCCTAATAAAACTTTTAAAATAGAATTTTTTAGTTTTAAACCAAAGATTATAGAAGTTATAGAAAAGTATTTTGAAGCTTTTTTAGCTAATACTAACTTTGGGACAAGACAATCAAAAGGATTTGGAAGTTTTTATATAGATAAAAAAGATTTTAATAAAACTCTAATTCCATATACAGTTTATAGCTTTTCTTCAAAAGATTGGCAAGAAAATATAGGACTTTTATATAAATTTCTAAGACAAGGGATAAATTTAACAGCAGGAATAGGTAACCCTTTTTATACCAAACCTGCTATTTTTACTTATGCCAGAAGTAAAAGTTGGGAATGGGATAAAAAAGCTATTAAAAGTGCATATTTTAGTGCTACTTTAAGTTCTCAAATATCAACACATGATAGTGATATATTAACTTATACATCAGGTACAAAATATCTATTAAGAGATTTATTTGGTCTTTCAAGTTCTCAAGAGTGGAAAAGTTATGGGAGAACGATAAAAAAAGAAGATATAAATATAGATGAAAATAATAAACCTATTATAGAGCGATTTAAATCACCTATTACTTTTAAAATAATAGATAATACGGTATATTTTTGGGTAAATAATAGCTATAAATCTATATTAAATCAAACTTTTAATATAAAAGCTGGTAGGCTAAATAATACTCTTAATCTCTCAACCCCAAATAATGAGTTTAATTTTGAAGAGTTTTTAGATTTTGCTATTAATATCAAACTGAATACCCATATTAATAGCAGTTTTCATGATGCGGATAAATTTCGTGATTTAAAAGAAATATTAAATAAGATAAAGGCTTCAAAATGAAATATATAGCACTAACAATAGGACCAATTTATAAGACACTCTCAAATGCAAAAAAACCTAAAGAGCTTTTTTCAAGTAGTTATATTTTCTCTTATATTATGAAAGAGATTATAAAAGAGTTTAGAGATAGAGAGTTTATTACTCCATATATTAAAGATGATAATGTATTTGATGATAGTGATATAGGACTCTTTCATGATAGATTTATATTTATATCACAAAGTGGAGATATAGAGAAACTTCCAAAAATTATAGATGAAGTTTTAAATCATATTGCTACTAAATTAGAGTTAAATCTCAAAAGTATAAAAGAGTATTTACAAATTAACTATTTAGAAAAAGAGTTAGAAGATAGTGATAACCCTATTTTAAAAATTACTCCATATCTTGATACTTTAGAGCTTTTTTATCAAACAACACAAGATATTAGTTTTGCTAATGCCCTAAGACGAAAAAAAGGGGATATAGATAACTTTCTTACAGATGGTAAAAATATTATTGATGACCTTAAAAGATTATCTTATAATAATTATTTTTGTGTAGTTCATGCTGATGGTGATAAAATGGGTCAAGCTATCTCAAATAAAGATAATATAGAAGATGTATCAAAATTACTTTTTGAATATTGTAACTATTCACACCAAAAAATCAAAGAGTTTGGAGGACAAACTATTTTTGCTGGTGGTGATGACTTACTATTCTTTGCTCCTGTTGTTGGTAAAGATAATACAACTATATTTAATCTTTGTGAAATTATAGGAGATGATTTTAAAAATAAATTTAAGTTAAAAGGTGGTGCTACTTTAAGTTTTGGAATTAGTGTCAATTATATTAAGTATCCTCTATATGAAGCTCTTGAAAATAGTAGAGAATTATTATTTAGTAAGGCAAAAAATGATAAAAGAAATAATATAGCCTTTAGAGTAACTAAACATAGTGGGCAATCTTTTGAAGCAGTTATTCATAAAGGAGATGATAAGGTTTATCAAAAATTCTTAGAGTTTGTAGCCATAATTACAGATGATAAAAAAGATAAAAACTTCTTACACTCAATTCATCATAAAATAGATACTTATAAAACTACTATTAATCAAATTAAAAATAATAAAGTCAAACTTCAAAACTTTTTTGATAACTATTTTAATGAGTATGGACATCAAGATTATAAACTATTTTTTGAGACAATTGTAGATTTTATCCATAGTTCACAAGATTTAGATTTGGTTTATTCTACCCTTAGATTTATTAAATTTGTAAAAGGAGATAAAGAGTGATAAATATAGAGAATATTAAAAAAGAAATCGTTCAAAGACTTAAACCAATAAATGCAAATAAGATTATTCTCTTTGGTTCTTATGCTTATGGTACTCCAAATAAAGATAGTGATTTGGATTTATGTATTATCAAAGATAAAATAAATTCCAAAATCAAAGAAAAAAGAGAGATAAGAAAACTTTTGAATAATATTGATATGCCTATGGATATATTAACTTTAGAAAACAATTATTATCTTTCTCATAGTGATAAAAATTGGATAAATACTCCTCTATATGATATAAGAACTAAAGGAGATATTTTATATGAAAAAAAATGATATAAAAAATAGTGCAGATATGTTTTTGTATAAAGCGAATATAGATTTTAATAGTGCTAGACATCTATACTCTTTATTTAATAGAGATGAGGTAGATATAGATATTGAAAAAGTCTATTTTGACCTACAACAGAGTGTTGAAAAACTACTAAAAGCATTATTATCATATCATAAAATCAATGTACCTAAAATTCATGATATAAATAAGCTAATTAAAGATTGTATAAATAATAATATTTTGCTTATAGAAAATGTAGAATTATTAATAGACCTTTCAGACTATGCTGTTGAGGGTAGATATGATATTATTTGTGATAATATAGAAGAAGCAGATGATTATTTTCTAAAAGTAGAAGAGTTACTACTATTTACAAAAAAATACTTAGGAGATAAAATATGAGATATTTAATTACACTTACACCATTAGAGCCATTTTTCTTTGGTGGAGATATTACATTTGGAAAATTTAAAAAACTTTTTGCAAAACTAAAGAAAATTAAGTTTACAAGTAGTCCCAAAGTATTAACCTTACGAGACTTTGAATATCATAGGATTGAGTTTTACAAGAAGTCTAAAGATGAAAATAATAGCTCTTATTTAGTCCAATCAAGATATTTTCCACAACAGAGTGCCATTTTAGGAATGATAAGAAAAGAGATGTTAATCCAAAAAGGTTATCTTACAACCAAAAGAAAAGGCGAATGGATAGATAAAAGTCTAAAAGAAGAGGCTAAGAAATTTATAGGAGATAGTAAATTTGAGTTTGATACTAAACAAGATTTTGGAGTTTTTAAAAATATATCTCCTATCTTTTTGCTAAGAGGAGATAAGAAATTTATTAAAAAAGTAGCTATTGATAAATATAGTGATGGATTGTTAGAAGGTTATAATCCAAAAGAGGATATTTATAATAACTTTATACCAATTGATAATGGTAAGCCTCTAAAAACAGAAGATATTTTTAAAGAGGTAAAACAGATTGGAAACTCCAAAAATGATAAAGAGGATTCTCTATTTAAAAAAACAAGCTATATCTTAAAAGATAACTTTAAATTTGCTTTTTATATAGAGTCCGATTTTGAATTAAAAGATGCCTTTATAAACTTAGGTGGAGAGAAATCTACTTTTCAAATGAGTATTATAAAAACAGATGATACTTTAGAGTATAGAGATAAAAATGGTTATCTTACACTATTAAGTGATGCTTATATTGATATAGATATTAGAGATAATTGTGATTTTGCAATTACTAGTGAAATATCTTTTAATTATCTACAAAATAAGTTTCAAGAAAATGGTAAAAAGATTTTTGATAAATCACCTAAAACAAGATTTTTATATGAAAAAGGCTCGGTTTTTATTAACCCAACAGATAAATTATTAGAAAACTTAAATAAACCAAATCTGCAAAAAATAGGGTTAAATATAGGAAGTTTAAAATGAGTGAATTAGATAAGATAGAAGAGTTAGAAAAAGAGATAGAGGCTTTAAAATGTACTAAAGATAGCATTATCCCTAGCTATTCATATAGCAAAATTAGATTTTCTGATTTAAAAAAGGTTGTTACTCTCAAAAGATTATATGATAATGATATTTTTGATAAATGGTTTAATAATAATATTGATATTTCACAAAGCGATAAAGAATTTTTATCTAATCTTATATCAAAATTCTCTTTTTTAATAGAGAGTTATAAAGAAGAAGATTTAAAAATCAAATTTATATCACCTATCTTAAACAGAGTAGATTTTTTATCAAAAGAGAAAGAGATAAGAGAGTATTATAATGAAAAAATGATATATAAAAGTGAGAAATTTATCTTCAATGGTGAGACTGATTTTATGATAGCAAAAGGTTTAGAAGAGAGCGAAAAACCATATTTCTTTATTCAAGAGTTTAAAAAATCTATCAAAAATGATGACCCAAGACCACAGCTTTTAGCAGAACTTATCTCTGCTATTGAACTAAACGGTAATTTATCTATCAAAGGGGCTTATATAGTGGGGGCGATTTGGAATTTTGTTATTTTGGAGAAAGTAGATAAAGAGAGCTATACTTATACCATTAGCCATAATTTTGATAGCACAAAGATAGATGAATTAGAAGATATTTACAAAAATTTAATATTTATAAAAAATGAAATTCTAGGAGAAAACAGTGAAAACTAAACTTTATACAATAGAGACATTAACAAATTTACATGTAGGTGCAGGTGATTTAAATTTTGATATAATTGATAATCAAGTCCAAAGAGATGATATTACAGAGTTGCCAATTATTCATAGTAGTAGTCTAAAAGGTGCTTTTAGAGAGGCTTTTAGAGAAGATAATATAGAAGCTAAAAACTCTGAAAAGTATATATTTGGTCAAGAGAATAACTCAAATGAGACTCAAGCAGGGGCTTATAAATTCTTTGAAGCACAACTTTTAAGTCGTCCTGTAAGAAGTAATAACAGAGCATATTTTAATGCTACAAGCCCAAAAGCAGTTAAAAACTTTTTGGAAGCTATTGAAAATTTTAAAATAGAGTTTGATAATGAGTTAAAAACTAAATTAGAAGAGTTGTCAGAATTAAATCCAACAGACTCTAATCCTTTGATTTTTGAAAATATAGCAGATACTATACTTGAAGATAATACAGCTATCTATAAGAGTTTTAAGACTTCAAAACTACAAGAACTTTTAGGAGAGAATATAGCACTATTTAGTGATAAAGATTTTAAAGAGTTAGATTTACCTGTACTTGCTAGAAATCAACTTGAGAATGGAGAGAGCAAAAACCTTTGGTATGAAGAGGTTGTACCAAAAAAATCTAAATTTTTCTTCTTTGTTGGTATGCCTGATAATTTAGATAAATCAGATAAAAAAGAGAAACTTGATGGATATAATAATAAATTTGAAAAATTATTAGAAAATCCTATTCAAATTGGTGCGAATAAATCTATTGGTTATGGATTTTGTAATATTACAAAGGTTTCAAAATGAGTAAAAGAAGTATAGAAAAATATATTCCTAAGGCTATGGAAGTTTTAAAAGAAAACTTAGAAGGTGGTATATTCCCAAAAGAGTATAATGGATATATTTCAAGTTTTGGAGCAAGTGTAATTCAAAGTGGGCTAAAACCAACATTAGCACTCTTTGAAAATAAAAATAATACAGATAGATATAAAATAGTAGAGTTTATATTTGAAATTTTCAAAAGATATAATAATATAAATACAGAAGAGATTTTATTAATAAACTATGTTATAAATAATAATAAAGATAATCTAAAAAAAGAGATTTTAGATATATCAATTGCTCTTAAATTAACTTTAAGAACTTTTAAAAAGGGGAACTAAATGAGTAATTTAGGTTGGCAATTTTATAAGGGATATTTTAGAGATATTAATTGGAATAATATAGATGAAACAGCTATATCAAAAAAAGTAGATGATATTATAAATAGTCCTATCACAATAGAGGCAAGTGAGCCTTTAGGAAATATCCACTTTAAAGCCTCTACAACCTACCCTGGGTTAATTTTGGGTAGTGGCTATCTTCATGAATTACCATCAATTAAGGGTCAAGCAATATTAGGCTTTGATTTTGATTATACTTCAGGATTGCCTATTATTAGAGGAAGTAGTATCAAAGGTGTATTACGAAGTGCTTTTAAACATCAAGATTATATTAAAGATTTGCTTTCAAAACAAAAAATAGAAGTTAAAAAACTAGAATTAGAAATATTTGGTCAAGATAATGATAGTAATCAAGTATTACAAGGCAAAGATATATTTTTTGATGCTACAATTATCCATGGTGACAGAATTTTAGAAGATGATTATCTTGCACCTCATGGAGATAATCCACTTAAAAATCCAACTCCATTAAGATTTATAAAAGTTGCACCAAATATAACTTTTAGATTTAATTTTCAATTAAGTGATGGGATTATCTCAAAAAAAGAGAAAGCTTTACTGTTTGGACAAATTTTATATGATTTAGGAGTTGGGGCAAAAACAAATGTAGGATATGGTAAATTTAATGATAGACTTACAAAAGATAGATTAGAAGATCAACTTAAAAAGAATGAAAAAGAAGAGCAAGAAAAAAAAGATGCTAAAGAGAAGATAATAGAAGATGAAAAAAATGCTAAGAAACTAGCCTCTATGTCTCCAATAGATGCTTTAAAAGAGCAAATTAAAAGTTTATCAGATAATAAAGATATATATGATTTATTAGTTGAAAAAAAGATAAAAGATAAAGATTTAGAGAAGTTTGTATTAGCTCAAATTGGAGCAAAACCAATAAGAAATAGACCAGCAAGAAGGAGATGGGCAATTAAAATTTATGAATTTTTTGGATTATAACCCATGCTAACCACTCCATACAAAAAAATATTCTCAAAAGCCTCTCTAAAAGAGGCTTTAACTCTTATCAAATCCAAAGGTTCAGGCATAGATAAAGAGTTTCTTGATGACTTTAAAAAGTATGAGAAACTACATATCAAAGCTCTTAATAATGAGCTTTTAGATGGTATCTATTCACCTGAACCTATCAAAAAAATATCTATTCCCAAAAATGATAAAGAGTATCGTCCTATTGCTTTGGCATCTGTAAGAGATAAGGTAGTCCAAAGGGCTTTGGTAATGGCTATTGAACCATATTTTGATAAGCTTATGAGTAATAAAAGCTATGGATATAGACATGATAAAAGCTCTCTCAAAGCTATTGGTAGATGTAGTGATTTTATTAATCGTGGCTATTTTTGGGTATATAAAAGTGATATTGATAACTATTTTGAGACTATTAATCATGATAGATTACTTAATATTTTGGGTTCTCATATAGAGGATAAAAAGATTATCAAGCTTATATCTTTGTATCTTGAAAATGGAGGATTTAAAAACTATAACTATATAGACCATAATAAAGGAGTCCATCAAAGAGATATATTATCTCCACTTCTAAGTAATATTTATCTCAATGAGATGGATATGTTTTTGGATATAGGAGATGATAAGAGTTATAAGGCTTATATTTTTGAGCATGGATTTAGTTTTTTAGGAGTCCATTTCAAAGACAAAGATAAGAGTATAGATAATGAGAGATTATTAAAAAAAGTCTCTAAATTATTTGAGATAGCAAGAGAATCTAAAAATCCAAAAGAGTTTGTATCTAAAGTTAATCTATTTTTAGATGGAATTCAACGCTATTATCTCAAAATAATCAAACCTAATTCAACACAATTTGAATTATTATATAATGCTATTATAGACTCATCTGCTCAATTTGTATTTTTACAAAGAAAAGCAGAGAAACTTAAAAATAAAAAAGATTTCAAAGAGCCATTTATAGATTTATATCTATTAAAAGAGACATCTATTACACAACATAAAGATATAGTAGAGAGAATTATATCAAGAGGATTTGAAAAGTATTTAGCCACCAAAGAATATACCAAAGATAGTAGCAAAATTTTAGCCAAAAAACAAAAATATACCAAAAGTTTTGCCTCATCTTCTACCCTTTATGTGAGTCAATTTGGAGCATATTTGGGTATGAGCAAAAATAGTATTATAGTCAAACTCAAAGGCAAAGTAGTAGCTAAGATACCCAAAAGATTATGTGAACATATCATCATAGCAGGTAAAGCAATATCTATTAGTTCTAATATGATATATCTATGTGTCAAAGAGGGAATAGCGATAGATTTTGTAGATGGCAGAGATAAACCATTTGCTTCTATATTATCTCCTAAAACTGCTTATCCCAAAATGGCATTGAGACAATTAGAGCTAATTAAAAGTAATAAAAGTTTAGACCTTGCCAAGAAATTTATATATGCCAAAGCCAAAAATCAGCTCAATTATCTCAAATATTTAGATAAATATCATCAAGAGATAGATAAAGAGATAGATTTTATAGAATATAAAGTCAAAAATAGTATCAAAAAAGCTACAACAGTAGCCCAATTAATGGGATATGAAGGTGAAATTAGTGCAATATATTGGCAATCTTTGGCTACTATTCTCAAAGATAAAATTAATTTTGAGAATAGAAATACAAGAGGGGCAAAAGATATAGTAAATGCTTCATTAAATTATGCCTATGCTATACTATACTCCCGTATTCAAAATGCCCTACTCAAAGCAGGATTAGCTCTTAATGTCTCTTTTTTACACTCAATACAAGAGGGTAAACCAACTTTAGTTTATGATTGTATAGAGGAGTTTAGAGCCTTTATAGTAGATAGAGCGATTGTATCTATGTTCAACAAAAATGAAGCTCTCAAAATCAATGCCAAAGGAGAACTTAGTAAATCTTCTTGTGAACTTATAGTCAAAAATGTAAAAGAGCGTTTAGGTGTATATAGTAAATATAGAAAAGCATCAAAAAAGGTAGATAACATCATCCAAGACCAAGCATATCTATTAGCACGACATATAAAAGGCGAAGCTAAATATAAACCATTTATAGGAAAATACTAATGGCAAATTATATAGTAACTTATGATATATCAGATAATAAAAGACGCAAAAAAGTATCAGATATTTTAGAGGGATATGGTAAAAGGGTAAATTACTCCGTCTTTGAGATACAACTATCTACAAAAGCCCAAAAGAAATCAATAGAAAGAGAGTTATTAAAAGAGTTAAATCCCAAAAAAGACTCTTTGCGATTTTATCATATATGTAAAAACTGTATAGATAAATCTTGGAGTCTAGGAGAAGAAAATGCTCCATTTGAGAGAGATGCTATATACTATTTTTAATCCATTTTCATCCCAAAACGATTTGCGAACTTTTTGAAATTGGCAAACCCCCATTTTTAGGGCTTATAATTTTTACTTATGGGTTAAAAAAGTTCGCAAACCTCCAATTTATCAAATTCAAAAAATAGGTTTGCGAACTTTTAGTTTAGTTTAAATCTCGTACCCCCTATTTTAGGGCTATTATAAACTTAAAATTGACTTAAAGTTCGCAAACCTATACTTAGTTATTTTTAAAGAGATAGGTTTGCGAACTTTTTTGACAAGATAAACCCCCATTTTTAGGGGGTATTTAGCTATTTTAAGTTATAATTTGGCTTATATTGACACATATAGTCATATAGATTTGCGAACTTTTTTGACAAAAATGCTTCAAGGTTCTATAAAAGGCTACTGTTTAGTATTTTTTTATTAAATAAAATTCTATAAATTTATTTAATTCCCCCTATCTAATAGGGTTTCCCTGCTTATTTGTGGGGAGGTTATTTTAAGACTTCGTCTTTC
>Ga0256842_1000556_pt1 | contig 32878 bp, 24 predicted proteins | sample 4559240metaG_FD_185973 | JGI IMG/M metagenome (GOLD analysis project Ga0256842, IMG submission 185973) | Hydrothermal vent microbial communities from Guaymas Basin, Mexico - 4559-240 | ecosystem: Environmental > Aquatic > Marine > Hydrothermal vents | place: Mexico: Guaymas Basin | collected...
TTGGAGCCCCTCATGCTGGGTAACGGATCACAACTCAACAGGATCCACTAACGACTGGCAATCCTATAGCTCCGGCAGTGTAAAATGTGCTCGTGGAAATTGGGCTGCAACCATGGTATCACCAACGATAGATGTAACTTCTCTTTCTACTCCTTCTCTGGATTTCGACTGGTCGCATTTATATAATTCCAGTCTTGCGAATTTCTCTATGTCAGTTGAAATTTCTGATGATGCAGGTAGCAACTGGCATCAAATATGGTATAAAACAAGCACTGATTTCAATTCGAATGATGGTGCTTCCAACACTGCTCCGGGTAGTTTTATCAATTCCGGAGATATTAACCTTTCATCCTATGGTAATAACATTTTAATTAGATTTAAAACAGGGAGCACCAGTGGTAATGATGTTTTTGTTGATAATTTTCGTATCAGGGAAATGCCCGCTTGTCCGGCACCGGCAAATCTATCTTCATCAAATATTGCTCAAACAACAGCAGAATTAGACTGGACGGAAATGGGCTCTGCAACAACATGGAAGATTGAATATGGTCAGGCAGGATTCACACCGGGTTCAGGCACTGTTATTTCTAATATCACTTCCAAACCATATACCCTAACAGGATTATCGGCAATGACTTGCTACGAATGGTATGTTAGAGCCGATTGCGGAAGTGGTTCCACAAGTGCATTAAGCAGCAAGGCCGGCTTCGATACAGAGCATTACACCGTAACCACCAACGGGCAAACCTGTCGCTGTTCTCCTAATTTTAAGCGCGATGGTGGTTCAGGGAGTTGTTATTTTTATGATAAATACAGTTTTACTGTACCGTCCTCCACAGTTTATAATATTAAAGCTTCATTCTATCTGACATCACATGGCGGTTTCCCGGGCTACTTATACTTATATCAAAATAGTTTTGATCCTGATAATCCAGCCACTAACCTATTGGCATCAAATGGTTCGGCCTATGGCAATACTGCTCAAATAAATCAATCATTATCAGCATCAACAACCTATATAGTTGTAGGTACAACCTATAACAGTGACACTTGGGGAGGTATTATACATTTTTCAATTGAAGGTCCCTATCAGGCAACGGCAAATTCAACAGCCGATTATAATGGTGTCCCAACAGGGATCACTCACTTACCAAACATTACAGATGGGACTACTCGTGAAGCCACATATCAATGTCTAGACCAATCGGGATGGACCCATTATTATTATGATGATGGCAGCACCTCTGATTTTTGGGATGATGAAGTATTATTATCAGTAAAAAAGAATACAAATAATATAGGAGATGTTGGAGACCAGGGCTTTAGTGTAAAAGTTGCAGGAGCTTCAGGAGTTACACACATTACCAATGAAACAGCCCCCTATGTTACAAGCTGGGGAGGATGGTGGGTTTTTAACCGATATTGGATTCTTACACCAACAGGGCAACCGACCTCCAATGTCAATGTAAAATTCTATTATAATGATGAAGATTACAATCGTCTTGTAACGGCTATCAACAATAGCGGAGGAACAGCCCCATCGGCTCAAACAAATATGTCATGTTTCAAAATCAATAATATAACAGGAAATTATGACCCAAATCCAACCAATGGACATAGCACTGTGCCTCTGGCACAAAGTTATGATGGCGATGGATGTTGGATTTATCTCAATGGAAGTACAGCCTCAATCTCCGAATGGAAATATACAGATATGAAAAATGATTACAATTCGATGGAATACGTAATTAAACATTTTAGCGGTGGTGGTGGTGGTGCTGCTCAACATACAGGCAATGGCTCCGGTACTCCCACACCAATCGAATTACTTAGCTTTGATGCCAAAAGCCTTAGCGAGGGGAATCTTGTGTTCTGGAAAACAGCCACCGAAGAAAATACAAACTATTTTACGATTGAAAGAATGAATCCGGCCAATAACAGCATTGAAACAATGGATAAAATAAAAGCTGCCGGAAACAGCAATACCATAAAAAGCTACTCCATAATTGATCATAACCCTTTAGGGAAAGCCTATTACAGACTAACAGAAGTGGATTTTGACGGCAAAAGTGAAACCTTTGACTGGGTATATGTTGAGAGAAAAAATAAGACATTAACAATAGCGAGTCTCTATCCCAATCCTGCAAATAATAAAGTAATAGTAGATATTATAAACCCTGAAACCTCTGCGGGTAAGATTGAGATTTGTGACCTTACAGGGAAAATATTACTCAAAAAATCTTTCTCTCTTTCTCAAGGGTTACAAACCATAGAACTTAATATAAACAATTTTAAATCAGGAACTTATTATGTAAATTTAATAACCAACACCACAAATATTACCAAGATATTGGTTAAATATTAATCCAAATATGACACAAGCTATTAAATATAATTCACAAATTAATTATAACATTAAAGAGTTGAACTCTCTTTCCACCTCAATTTCTGCAGCAACCCAAAGCGAATACAATAATATTAGCTATAGTTACACCGCATTGAGTCGATCATATGCATCTCATATCCTTCCTATTATCATTAAACAAAGGTCGAAACTCTTTGCGGCTTGCTGTGGATTCTCTAAGTCATTTAATAACAAAAACACAACAACTTATAACAAAAGGTTGGAATATCATCCTCGCAATACTACTTTTACTCAATTATTAAATACAATCAATTACACTATCATGAAAACAATTACAATTATTATATTAGCTCTCGTTAGTCTGAATGCTTTTTCAACTACTTTTCAGGTAGGTCCTACCAAAACCTATACTTCACCCCATGCGCTTTATCAGGCCAATGTGGTTCAAAACGGCGATATTATTGAAATTGATTCGGCAACCTATACAGGACAAGCCTGCACCGCGGTGTGGCAAAAGGACAACCTCATCATCAGAGGTGTTGGCGGAAGGCCTTCGCTGGTAGCTAGCGGCAACTACATTTGGGGTAAAGGCATTTGGGTTTTGGCAGGTGATAATATTACTGTGGACAATATTTCATTCTCCGGAGCCGCGGTTCCCGATCACAATGGGGCAGGTATCCGCCTCGACGGAAGCGGAATGACCGTAAGGCATTGCTATTTCTTTGATAATGAGAATGGCATTCTTACTAACAATATAAATTCCGGGGATGTGGTTATTGAATATTCTGAATTTAATCAGTCCGGCTACGGTGATGGTTATTCTCACAATATTTATATTGGTCATATAAACAGGCTTGTGTTCCGGTTCAACTATACACATCATGCCAAAGTAGGACACTGCTTAAAATCGAGAGCCAAAGAAAACTTTATCTTATATAATCGGATTATGGATGAACAAACAGGTAATTCGAGCCGGCTGATTGATATCCCCAACGGAGGTCTAAGTGTAATTATGGGTAATATTCTTATGCAAGGACCAAATGCGTTGAATAACAATATGATAGGCTATGGCAAAGAAGGACTGTCGAACGCAGGACCTCAGCAACTTTTTATTATAAATAATACTTTGGTCAACAAACGCACCGGTTCATGTCTTTTTCTTGACATCCAAAGTGGTGCTTCAACAGTTGTGGTGAGCAATAATATTTTTGCAGGCACAGGCACATTGCTCAACGGCACCACCACCTCATCTTCAAATAATGTGGTGGAAACCAATATCGCCGGTTTAGAATTTGTAAACGAATCCAATTATGACTATCATCTCAATTCCAACTCACCGGCAGTGAATGCAGGTATAGCCATTCCTTCCCAAAACAATATCAACCTCACTCCCGATTCTGCCTACAAACATCCTGTGGATTTTGAACTTCGTCAGGTCTCAGGAACCATTGATGCAGGAGCTTACGAATACAAATCGTCTGTAGGCATGAGCAAAGTACCCCAAACCCAAATCAGCATATATCCCAATCCAACTCAGGATATCATCCATATCGGCACTTCTGCCAACAACGTCAAAAGCATTGCTATTTATGATTGTTCCGGAGCCCTGATAAAACAACTATCTAATTCTTATTCTATTGATTTGCAAGGATTTCCCAAAGGAATATACTTTCTAAGAATAGAAACCCAAAACGGAGGGAATATAATGAAGAAGGTTGTTAGGGAGTAATTATCAGCTCCTAAGAAACTCAGCAGTAAAGCCTTTGCCGGATGCGGCTACTCTTCCCGGGGAGTCTGTGGCCACAATCATTCCTCCTCCGCTGCCGCCTTCGGGACCATGGTTTGCAAAAAGCAATTAAACATAAGCCATTACTAACAAAAGACAATAATTAAAATTAACATAAAAATTATTATTTTTGTAATTAATTTTCAGATAAATAAAAAACAAATCGTTGAAAAAAATATTATTTACAACTGTAGTTATATTATTTTTTGTCAAATTGGTGTATTCTCAACAAACAGATACACTTAGTTTTCTTCAGACCAGAACATTTACATTTTCATATTTTGGGAATAATTTATTAAACCCCGGTTTAAAGTCAAGTATTAATTTTACTCTATCAGAAGAGACAATAAAAAAAACTAAAACACGAAAAAACAATAAAATCATAGATAAAAGCTACAATAATAAATGGATACTAAGTGGAAATATTGGTTTTTTCTGGCATCCGCAAAGCCATGTTGCCGTTTTTAATTATTATCTTATTTCCATGCAAAAATTAAAACTGAAATCAAATAGAATTACTTTATTTGGTATTGGTCCCGGAATATATCGCTCCTTTTATCCTGAAACATATACTGTAAATAAAGCAGGCACGGTAGATAAAATAATTCTTGGCGGCAGAATGTATTTTGCTCCTGTTTTTTCCTTTGGTTCCGGTAAGGAAATTAATAATTATTTTTTTACAGAACGAATTTTTACTACAAATTTAATGTTTCTGTTTGATTATAATACAGGAATAGTCCCCTTACTTAATTTAGAATTGGCATTTACATTTGATTTTAAAAGGTAAAAATAATTTGATATGAAAATTAATAAAATAGTTATATTTTTTTCGGTTATAACTTTAAACCTTTTTATAGGTTGTAATAAAAATGGTTTAAATTCATTAAATGATCATTTTTATGTACGACATGCCGGAGCAGATATGCCGGTATATATACACGGAAACGCATCAGAGAAAGTATTTTTATTATTTATTCACGGTGGTCCCGGCGATAATGGTTTACAATACAGAGAAGGTATAGCTTCCAAAAATTTGGAAAAAGATTATGCCGTAGTATACTACGACCAACGTGGGCAAGGATTATCCGAAGGAAAATTTGAACAACAAGACGTAACTATATCACTTATGGCAGATGATTTACATGCCGTAATACTTACAATAATAAAAAAATATGGAAACGATATATCTATATTTCTGTTAGGACACAGTTGGGGAGGGGAATTAGGAACAGCCTATTTACTTAAAAATAATTATCCGCCTAATGTTAAAGGCTGGATAGAAATTGATGGAGCTCACGACGTACCAAAAATAAATGTAGAACTTACAAAAATGATTATTAAAGTCGGTAACCAGCAAATAAATAGTGGTAACAGTAAGGATAAGTGGCAAGAACTTATATCGTGGGTAAACAAACTTGATACTGCAAACATAAATTTTGAGCAAGGCAGAGACCTGAACAGGAAAGCTCGTATTGCGGAACAAATTTTAATTAACGATGGTTTTGTTACAGCACCTGATAAAAAAACATTTCGAGACTTAACCATTTTATATAATCAAAACATAATAACCGGTATTTTTTCAGGATATTACACCTATGTAAACAATGAAGGTTTTTATGCTGAAATTGAGACAACTTCATATACTAATCAATTACATAATATAAGTTTACCATCTTTGTTTTTGTGGGGAAAATATGATTTTATAGTTCCTGCAACATTAGGTTACGATGCATATTATTTGGTAAATACACAACAAAAAGATATTATTATTTTTGAGCAAAGTGGACATATGCCAATGAAAAATCAGCCTTATAAATTTGTTAAGACTATTAGTAATTTTGTTGAAATTCATAAATAAATAACATCACTAATATTCAAGTAATTAGCTAAGCAATTTCTAAATATTGGCGATATAATCATATTTATTACACATTTGTTAAAAAACCAAATTCAACATAATTTAGCTTTCTGTAAGATAAATCTTGGGTCAAACTATGGTTAAAAGATAAGAAGTTGTATATTTGCATAATATTGTAATAAATTTAATAATGGCCTGGGATTCTGATAAAACGTATAAAGTCATTGGTGGATTGTTGTTTATAACTACGGCATGGTTTTTTACCGATATTTTCATTTACTTAATAATAGCATCAATTATAGGTGTTACTTTACAACCTTTAATGAAGTTACTTTCAAAAATAAAAATCAGAAAGAAACCGTTGTCGAGAACTATATCAGCAGCAATAAGCCTAATTATTTTTCTAATATTAATAAATGGTATATTAGTATCACTAATTCCTGCTATAAACTCTCAAGCTTCTGATATTGCTAAAGTTGATTTTACTTCAATTTCTCATCAGCTGGACATTGCCTCAACAGATTTCGAATCTGGACTAAGGAAAGTTGGATTCCTGAAGAAAAATGAGCAAATTGAACAATATATAATAAAAAGTCTAAATGATTTAATTAAAGAAATTCAATTTAGTAATATCTTTAGTAATTTACTTTCGATGACAGGAAACGTTTTAATGGCAATATTTTCCATATTATTTATGAGTTTTTTCTTTGTAAAAGATGAAGATTTATTTAGAAGAATAGTCCTGCTTTTTGTTCCAGAGAAAAACATTCAAAACGTGAATGATATACTTATTAAAATAAACAAAATGCTTAGTCGCTATATTATAGGAATTGTAATTGAAATTGGTTCAATGATGCTTTTAATAACAATTGGAGGGCTAATACTAGGCCTTAAGAATGCACTTTTAATTGGATTTATCGGAGGCTTAATGAATTTAATTCCGTATATAGGGCCATTAATTGGAGCAAGTATTGGAAGCATATTAGTTGCTATGACTAACCTTTACTTGGGATTTGAATACACTTTAGCACTTATAGGTGGAACTCTATTGATATTTGCCGTTGCAAATATGATAGATAATTTTATACTTCAACCAATTATCTATTCTAACAGTGTTAATGCTCATCCCATAGAGATCTTTATAGTAATTATTATGGCAGGGAAAATGGGAGGCCCAATTGCCATGATTGCAGCAATACCAATTTATACAGTATTAAGAATTACAGCGAAAGAATTTCTTGGCGACAAAATTTTTGTTAAGAGATTAATGAAAGACCTTTAATGTTGAAAATATATTTATTTTGGGCAATAAGATATGCAAGCTCATTTACCCTTATAAGACTATATAACTTCATAAAGATTAAAACATCCTATTATTTAAGCAGATTAACAAGGCAAAATCTGCATTGGGGGATGCCATATACAATTTCTATTGAGCCAACAACTTCTTGCAATTTAAAATGTCCGGAATGCCCATCAGGATTAAAAAAATTTAATAGGCCAACAGGAATATTAACATTAAAAACACTTAATGAAATCATAAAACAATTAGGAAAGCATTTAACTTACGTAACCTTTTATTTTCAAGGAGAACCGCTACTACATCCTGATTTTACTAAGTATGTGTCTATACTAAAACAAAATAAAATAATGGTTGGCACCTCAACAAATGCTCATTTTCTCAATAAGGAAAAGGCTGAAGAAATAATAGAATCAGGATTGGATAGACTGATTATTTCTTTAGATGGTGTAGATGCTGAGACTTATAAGAAGTATAGGCGTGGTGGAGACTTTAACAGAGTGATAGAAAACATTAAAATAATGGTAAAAACTAAAAAAGAATTTAAATCTAGTATACCATTTATTGAATTACAGTTTATTGTTTTCAAACATAACGAACATCAAATAAAAGATATAAAAAAACTAAGTAAGGAACTTGGGGTAGATAAGCTTAGTCTAAAAACAGCACAATTATATGAATTTGAAGAAGGAAATGAGCTTATGCCGGGGCTTGTTAAATACTCTCGTTATCAACAAAGTACTGATGGTAAATACAAAATAAAAGGTAAATTGCCAAATCATTGTTATCGGTCGTGGTCCGGGAGTGTTATTACATGGGATGGAGAAGTTGTTCCTTGCTGTTTTGACAAAGATGGCGACCATAGATTTGGAAACATTATGGAATCAGATTACAAAGATATTCTACAAAATAAGGAATACAAAGGATTTCTACAACAAATACTTAAAGACCGAAAGCAAATTGAAATATGTAGAAATTGTACTGAAGGATTGTAAAAAAGTCGATTATAACAGCTAACTACTAATCTTGGCCCGAATTATTTACAAATAATTCGGGTTAATCTACAATTTTACTTCAAAACTATCCCAATCAAGACCAACGGTAAACTTAGACCTAAAATCGTTGAGCTCATCTAGTGAAATAGAATCTGTTTTAATAAATTCACGATCCTGAATTGGCTCAATAATATATTCCCCTTTAGGGTCAATAACACACGAGTTTCCGGCATGATCCAAACCATTGCCATCCTTCCCTATTCTATTTACTGCTACAACATAACACTGATTTTCGAGTGCTCTTGAGATAAGCAAATTCTGCCAAATTTTATTTCTTACTTTTGGCCAATTGGCAACATAAATAAGAACATCGTAATCATATTCGCCATTATTATAATTGTTCTTAGCAAAAACAGGAAAACGTAAATCATAACAAATAAGGGCTTTAATTTTATATCCTTTAAAATTAAAAATTAAGTCTTTATTACCCGCACTAAAATGTTTATGTTCATAACCCATTCTAAAGAGGTGTCTCTTATCATATTGATAAAAACTACCATCAGGATTCATTATCAAAAACCTATTATAAAATTTTCCATTTTCAACAACCATATAACTCCCTGCAATGGAAGCCTGCACTTGTGTGCTCATATTCTTCATCCAAATAAATGTTCTACTCTGAGGCTCCTCAGCGAATTTCGCTGGATTCATAGAAAATGCGGTATTAAACATTTCAGGAAGAAGGATTAAATCACCAAGATACTTCTCTGATTTAATCTTCTTTTCAAAATTTACAAGATTTGATTCTTTATCTTCCCAAATCAAATCACTCTGGATAATTGATATTTTTAAATTTTGCATAATATCTCAGCAGCTTTTTTAAGTGTTTCATCTGTTTTAGCAAAACAAAACCTTAATACTTTATTATCTGTTTTATCAGAATAAAAATACGAAAGAGGGATGCTAGCTACTCCATATTCTTTTATTAGTCTAATTGCAAAATCTAACTCCTTTTCGTCGGATATTCTATCATATTTAAACAACTGGAAATATGTACCTTTGGATGGTAAAGGTGTAAACCGACTATTTTTCATTAGTTTGAGAAAATAATTGCGCTTTTGTTCATACATTTGGTGAATATGAACATAATTCTCAGCATTATTCATATACTTAGCGAGTGCAACTTGCATAGGCCTATTTCCAGCAAACACAACATTTTGGTGAATCTTTCTAAACTCATTCATTAATTTTTTTGGCGCCATACAGAATCCTGTTTTCCAACCAGTAACATGAAATGTTTTGCCAAAAGAACCAATTACAAAACTCCGCTTTGCCAATTCAGGAAATGCTGCCACACTCTGATGCTTAGCTCCGTCAAAAACAATATGCTCATAAACTTCATCACTAAGCACAATAATATCAGTACCTTTGGTAATAGCTTCTAATTTCTGCAAGTCATCTTTACTAAGGATTGTTGAAGTAGGATTATGTGGTGAATTAATGATAATTAATTTTGTTCTACTAGTAAAAAGACGCCTTAATTCGTACCAATCCACATGGTAATCATCACCTTTAAGTTTATAAATACGTGGAATTCCACCATTTATTTTAATTCCCGGAATATATATATCAAAAGCCGGCTCAATAATTATCGCTTCATCACCATCGTTTATAACTGTGGTAATGGCAGAATATATTGCTTGCGTAGCTCCAGAGGTAATTGTAATTTCTTCGTTGGCATCATAGTGTTGTCCATAAAACCGTTTAAAAGCAAGGCTTAATTCCTGTCTAAGTTCAAATATACCCTGCATAGGAGCATATTGATTCTCCCCATTGTTCATAGCTTTACTTACTAATGAAATAAGCTCAGGGGCTACATCAAAATTAGGAAACCCTTGCGACAAATTTATAGCATTATACTCATTGGCTAGCGTACTCATCTTTGTAAAAATTGTAGTCTGTGCTCTAGGTAATTTACTTCTTAGATGTGTGCTAAATTCTATCATAACAATGGATTTTGCCTGAAAAACAGGCTCTGATTAATTATATTACCATTAATGTACAAAACTAAAGAAATAATTTTAAACGGGAACCAGCAAACGAAATATAATGCTGTTAAAATAAAACAACATCAATAATTATAATCAAATCTAAACACAAACAATTTCTATCTTATTATTTCCAAACGATTTATCTCATTATCTGATTCAACTAATTTTAATTCCTTTAGTTTATTCTCATTTTCAAGAGTAAGATTATCCCCAAATACATCTTTAATTCGTTGAATTTCATTTCTTGCTTCATCGATTCTGCCAACTTTAATAAGCAACAGAATTCTTGTATAATAAATATCAAAATCTAAACTGGAATTTACTGACTCCTCTGTCCACAATAATGCATCTTGATACAACTCCTTATTATCATCTCCCAAAACATAGCTGCAATAATCAACGATTTGCCCTGTACTCAAATACCCTAAGTGCAACATCATATAGTTACGTAAACTAATATCATACATCTCTTTATTCTGATTGATAATCTCATAATAATCAAGCATAACTCTACTTTCAACCAGCTCTCGCTGTTCGATACTGAAATAATCTAATATAGCATTTAAAGTATCGGAAGGATTTGAATTTGGTTTTTTTTGTAAATAGGCAATTACATTATTAGAAATTACACCTTCGAGTTTTAATAATTTATCGTTCTCATTAAAACTCAGAGCTCCAATAAGAGTATAATTTTTTGCAAAAAAAACAAATTCTCTGCTATACATATTTTCCGAAAATCTAATTATTGCATCCACATTTTCTGGTAATTTCAGTTCAGAATCTGATAAGGAATTAAAATAAAGCTCTACTTTATCGCTATATTCTTCTCCCGCATTATATAACACATTAATATAGTCAAGAAACACATGATGGTCCATTACAATCTTTTTAGAATCTTCATTAAAAATATCATTATAATACTTTAAAGATCTGTTATTAGTAACAACTCTATTAGCAGCATCAAGCATATCTGTCTTTGAATTCAGTCCAATTATTTTATGTACAATCTCTTCTTTTGCATTTATAAAAACAATACTAGGATAAGCGAAAACAGAATATTTCTTTGCTAACTTCTCACCTTCTTTAGTTTTAGGGTCAATTTTCAAGTTTATAAACTTAGTCCGGTATACATTAGCCACTTCAGGTTTATCAAATAACTGTTTTTCAACTTTCTTACAAAACTCATCATCCGATAAATTAAAAAACAAAAGCACCTCCATTTTCTTAACTTTACTTTGCTTAAGAGCTTTCTTATAACTAATAGAGTTAAAATAAAAAGGTGTATTTGCATAACTTATAGAAGTAGTAAATACAATGAAAATAACTATTAAAGATTTGTACATAATAAAATTTTAACTAATTATAAATTATTCTTTACCTCAATAATTACAGTAGTTCCATTTCCCTCTGAAGACTCAATATGATACTCTCCTTTAAACTTCTCAACTCTTGATTTCATATTAATCAAACCAATACCTTTTCCCTTTAGTTTACGAATATTAAAACCTACACCATTGTCTTCCACAACAATTCTTAATCCTTCGTCATCAGATATTAGTTGCACAAAAATCTCATCTGCCTGCGAGTGCTTAATAGAATTAGTGATAAGTTCCTGAATTATTCTAAACAGTTCTACTTCTATATCCGGCTTAAGGCTATATCCGGGACCTGCTTCAATAAATTTAATTTGTAATTGTCCGGCTGTATTAATAGTATCTCTAAGATTTTTAACAGCCTCAGAAAGACCAAATTTCATTAATATACCTTTAGATAAGTTATGTGAAATAGATCTGACTTCTTCAACAGAATTATCCAATAATTTCAGAGCAAAACTAAAGTTTTCGCGTTCTTCTTGATTAGACTCATCAATATCGGCTTCAATACTGCTAAAATGAAGCTTAACCGCCGACAGTAAGCTTCCCAGCCTGTCATGCAATTCAGCAGCTATTCTATTTCTTTCCTTTTCTTGCCCACTCATAAATGAGTTGATAGACTTCACCTCTTGTTCCTTTACCAAGTCCACGATTTTTTGCTGATTAATTTCTGCATTCTTTTTTATCAACTCCTGAGCAGCTTTTTGCCTCAATTGAAAATATCTTCGTATAAAAACAATGGAGATTATTAAAAATATTATAATAATTATAAGTAATATTGCAATAAGTCTTTGCCGCTTAACTGCTGCTGCTTGCTTTTCGTGCATAAGCTTCGCAACTTCTGCTTTTTGTTCTAAAAGCTTTATTGCCTGGTCTTTTTTCTCTGCTTCATACTGCTCTCGATATTTATTTATTGAATTTCTTACTTTAACAGAATTAAGCGAATCATAATAAATAATATGTTTCTTAAAAGCTGCAAGAGCCTGCTTATATCTCTTTTGTTCAGTATAAATTTTTGAAAGTCCTAAATATATTTCTTGAGAACTTTCATTCATATGATATTTAAGACTATTACCCAAAATACCCTTAAAAAGCTTTTCTGCTTCAGAGTACCTTTTCATTTCAACTAATGTAGAACCAATATTTGTTTGAGTATTTATCTTCCCTTTAGTATTATTAATTTTATTATAATATTCTAAAGATTTATTAAAAAAGTATAAGGCTGAATCATATTCTTGAAGGTGTTTTTTGATAATCGCTTTATTATTATATAACCCTGCAACTTTATATAGATTTCCATTATTTAACAAGGCATACTTTAATGATAAATCAAAATAATAATTAGCCGAATCATAGTTACTTTTATTCAAATACAGAGTACCTATATTAGTAAGAAATACATTTATCAATTCTATATTATTAGATATTTTGGCATATTCCAAACCTTTTTGATACTCAATCTCTGCTTTATCATAGCTTTGCTCAAAGTTAAAAACATTACCAATATTTAAATGACATTCAGCTATTCCTTCAATATCATTCATTTTCTCATACAATTCTATAGCATAGTATAGATACTTTATTGCAACATCATTCCTTTTTTTAAAAAAATATAACTTTCCTATTTCAAGGTTATTCTTTGCCAATTTTGAATAACAGAACTCATCAGAGTACTTGTCTTCATTGAGCAGTTCTGTATAAATAGGAATTGATTTTACCCTTAAAGCAATAGCAGAATCATATTGGTGAAGAGCTTTATAAATTTTTGCACTAAAATTATACATAGCAGCAACATCTTTTTTCTTGTCAATTCTGATTCCTATTTCTACAGCGTTTTTGGAATACTTAATAGCTTTATTAAAATCTCTAATACGCGAATATGTCATAGATTTAAACCCATTAATATACATTAAGTCTGTGTCATTAGGATTCATATTGTAGTAATATTCAGCACTATCGTACAAAACAATAGCCTGCTTAAAGTTTTTAGTTTTTGAAGCTAATCGATAAAATGCACTTGTTTTTTGTATAGGCGTTCCATGTTTAATTACATTTAACAAACTATCCTTTTTAGAGGTAGCGGATGCATTTGTTATAATTAATAACATAATAGCACTTATGAAAATAAGATATCTTTCTTTTATCATAACAATAATGTTGTTTGTTTTATCCAGCTAAAGTAATAAAATAGAACTTATTAACTGAGTATATTAATTGGACTTATATTGTTCGTAGTTATATATTTTAATATATTTCTTTGTACTATTCGCCTCATTCATAATTGTTTCACTTTTAAGAGCCCCATCCTTGCCATAGAAATAGGTATAATAAATAGTACCAACTTTATCATAAAATGATGAAGATATCATTCTTCCAAGCCCATCATAAGAATAACTTCCTACACTAACAATGTTTCCATTCTTATCCTTTTTGGTCTTTTGAATCAATAAATCTCGTCCATCATAATCGTTCTTAATAGTTAAAGAATAAATACTATCATTACTTAACACAGTGTAATTATCAAGAACCTTATTTCCCTTTATATCATAGGTATATTTATGTTGCTCAACAATTTTTCCATAGGAATTTCTTTTAGTTTTTTCTATCAATAATCTGTCATTATTATATATCAGTGTGTCACTATAATCACCGGTAGAATCTAAACAATCATAGTTACAAACAATCTGAACATTAACAACTTGCCCTTTAATATTATAAGTAAAATAGCTTATTGTCTTTATTTTGTTATTTACAAAATACTGTTCTTTAAGTAATTTATCGCCAGCATCATCATAGCTATATTTATATACTTCTTTTAAATCTTCAGTGACATTATTATAGAAATAAGTGCAATTCCCAAAAATATCAAATCTCTTTTTTTCAGATAATACTTTATTATTGGTATCGCTAATATTCATTTGATAAACAGTATAAGACTTAAGCTTTCTCTTTTTGATATCATTTTTTTTTGAGATTCTTTTCAGCTCTTCTTTAGAGTACATCAAAGTACCTATCTTAGCCATTGCCATTGAAACCTGCTTAGCATTAGGATATTTCATTATAAAATCTTCATAAGCTTCAGGGGTATTCTCTTTTAATACCTTTAGATAGGCTAAAGAATCACGAATTTGTTTTATTTGAGCAATATGTAAATTATTTGGATAAGTATTGATAAAACTCTCACAAAGTCCTATCTCCTTAAATTTCATTACATTATTATAATCATTCTCAATTTCAATTTCCTGCAACTCTTTGGCCTGTTTTGAATTATGATATTTTGAAATAAAACTGGTAAAAGCGGCAGAAGTATTTATTGCTTTCGCCCTATTATATTCTAAGTCCAGAAGCATTTTTTTTGCTTCTTTTATTTTTTTTGACTTTGGATATTGATTTATGAAAGCCTCCAAATTCTCTATATTAGAATTTCTAATAACTTTATTCCAGGCTATAGAATCAATATTAACTTGAGCTAATTTCGCCTCTGGTGCATTGGGATATTTCTTGATAAACTCTTTCCAAACGGGAATAGTATTGAATGTTTTAGCCTTATTATAAGCAGCCGTATTAAGTAATTTCACAACTTGAGAATTATAACGCGACTGTGGACATTTATTAATAAAATTCTCCAAAGCCATGGTGCTTCCATCTGCTTTAACTTTAGCAAAAAGTAAATCTTCTATTTTCGATAATTCTCCATTTATTATTTCAAGGTTCACAAAATCTTTATTTTTTTTCTTGGCAGCATCACTACATTTTGCCCAATTTTCCTTAGCGCTTTCAGCACTGCTAAAAGCCGAATATAAATCCTCTATCCTCAAAGCTGTAGATCGTTGAATTACAGCTATACCATAATCCCCTATTGCTTTTGTACTTATATCTTTCTGTGCATTAGAAAACTGAACCCTGGCGCTTGTATATTCTTTATTATCCAAAGCTCTAAATGCTTTTTTAAAACTTTGAGCTAAACTAAAATTACTCAAAAATAAAACTATACTTATTATACTAATTATCTTATACATGGTAGTAATATTGTGATTTATATACTACAAAGATAACTTCAAAATTCTAAACTAATTTTGGTAAAAATATTCTTAACTAACATATTGTTTTTAATAACATTAGTTTTATCTAGATATTATTGACAATCAGAACAATGAAATTTACTAAAATAACATATGACAAGTTTATGATATTATTGTGGTACCTATATGCCTTATTATGTATTTTTGTCTTTCTACCGAAAAACCAATTATGAGTATGAATAAACTAATAAACATTTCAGAAGCAACATCAATAGCTATTCATAGTTTATCATTGATTGCCAAAATTGACAAAAGTATTAACGCAACACAAATTGCAGAATACACAGGTTTTTCAAAGAATCATTTAAGTAAAGTACTACAGCTGTTGGTAAAGCAAGGGTATTTATCATCTTCACGCGGACCAAAAGGTGGTTTTTTATTAGCAAGAAAAGCCTCAGAAATATCACTCCTGGAAATATATGAGCTTATCGAAGGTAAATTACCAAATGTTTATTATGTAGGAAACAGTCATAAATGTCCATTTCAAGATTATATTTATGGTGATATCATTGAAAAAATAAGTGAATTTTTCATTAAATCATTTGGCAATAGATATATATCAGATATAAAATTTAAAGAAGAAATAAATTCAGAAACTTTATTTCAGAACATATAATAAAGCTTGATTTTTTTGTACTTTCGCTAGAGTAAATATAATTTGAATTGAAGTAAACTGTATGCTAAAAAAACGATATACAATAAGGGCAATATCCATTTTTCTTTTTACCTTATCACTATCAATAAGTGTTTATTCTCAGGAATTTAAAGCAGGTATTCAATTAGGAATCACAGGAACTCAAGTAACTGGAGATCAGCTTGCCGGTTTTAATAAAGCAGGACTTTTTGGAGGATTTTTCGTAAACCGTAATTTCGGAAGATTAGGAGATGGACAATTAGAAATAAATTTTATACAAAAAGGCAGCAAGAAAAATGCTCATCCCGATAAAGGCGACTACGTAAAATATTTACTTAGGCTAAATTATATAGAAGTCCCTGTTATGTACAAATTTAACATAAAAAATATTCTCAAAATAGAAGCAGGAGTAATGTTTGCCTATTTAATAAATTCCAAAGAATTTGATATTCAAGGAAAGGTGTATCCCGACCCTAGTATTCCATATTATAAAAAATATGACATCTCAGGTTTTGCCGGAATTAATTATAAAATAAACGACATATTTTCACTTTCATTTCGATACTCATACTCCATTTTAGCAATTAGACCAAAGCCAAATTCTGTGACGTACAGGTATAATGCAGGGCAATTTAATGAAGTATTATGCTCTAGCTTACAATATAATTTTAATTAAATATGGCAAAGTCAAAACAAAAGTATTATGTTGTTTGGAAAGGAAATAATCCCGGCATCTATGATAATTGGCCTGATTGTAAAAAGCAAATAGATGGTTATACCGGTGCTATTTTTAAATCTTTTACAAACTCAAAAATAGCTACTGAAGCTTTTGCTAATAATCCGGAGAAATACATAGGAGATAATTATATTGAGCCAACTATGCTTGAGAAATATAAAAATGCAAATATTGGTTTTCCTATTCAAAAATCTATAAGTGTTGATGCCGCTTGTGCCGGAAATCCCGGCATTTTAGAATATCAAGGTGTGGATACACGTACTAAAAAGAAATTATTTCATCAAGGTCCTTTTCCTAAAGGCACTGTAAATATTGGAGAGTTTTTAGCTTTAGTGCATGGACTAGCCTATTTGAAACAACAAAACAGCAATATTCCTATTTATTCTGATTCTAAAACAGCAATAGCATGGGTAAGACGTAAAGCAATAAATACCAAACTTGAACGAAATAAACAAACAGAAGCACTTTTTAAATTAGTTGATAGAGCAATATTTTGGTTGAAAAATAATAACTTTGATAATAAGATACTAAAATGGGAGACCGCTTACTGGGGAGAAATCCCTGCTGACTTTGGAAGGAAATAAATAATTCAACCAATTTTTATACTTTTGGCCTGAAATTTGACTACAAATTAATTCATTTAAATATAATATTATTATGAGAAATTTGTTTACATCCCTATTTATAATATTACTTTTGGCAGGATGCTCAAGTAGTACTAAGCTTTTACAAAAAGGGCAATATGATGCCGCTATTGATAAATCTATTAAAAAATTACTTAAAAATGCAGATAATATTAAAGAAATAAACATCCTTAGTAGATCATATGAACTAGCAAATACACAGGATAGAAATGTTATTGAGGAGCTTAAAATGTCTGGGCAACCAGATATATGGGAAGATGCTTTTAGAAGATATTCTAATCTTCGCAATCGTCAAGATAGAGTAAGCCGTTTACCTAGAGAAATACTCAACAAAATAAATTATAAGTATGTTGACTATAATAGAGAAATTGCTGAAGCTAAAAATAAAGCGGCAAACTATTATTATGCAAGTGGAGTAGAATTATTGAAAAATAATGACCGAATGAGTGCTAGAAAAGCATACAAACAATTCAGTTTTATAAGAAAGTATTTCCGCAATTACAAAGATGTGGATCAAAAAATGCAACAAGCCCTTGATTTGGGGACTAATCATGTGATTTTCAAAATTCAGAATGAAGCAAGAGTAGCTCTACCTAAAGATTTTGAAGAAGAAATTCTAAAAATAAGTCTTAGTTCATTGAATAGAAAATGGTTAGAATTCGATTCGAAATACGACGACAATATGTTCTATGATTATAGCATATTTTTAAACCTTAAACATATTGAAGTTTCTCCACAATCGTTAGAGAAAGAAAAATATACTGATACTAAAAGAGTCTCTGATGGTTGGGAATATGTACTCGACGCAAATGGTAATGTAATGAAAGACTCTCTTGGTAATGATATTAAGAAAGGTAAATTTAAAGACATTAAAGCCTATGTTACTGTTAATAAAATGAATAAACGTTCCATAGTAACAGGAAGTTTAGATTATTATGATAATAGATCTAGACAATTAATAAAAACTATACCTATCCGTAGCGAATTTGTTTTTGACTATAAATACGGTGTTTTTGCTGGAGAAAAAGATGCTTTAACAAGTAAATCTATGGCTATTATCAGAAACAAACCTATGCCATTTCCTTCTGACTTACAAATGATTTTCGATACTAATGATCAGATTAAAAAAATAGCTTTCGAAAATGTTAAAAGAGATGTAAAAATATTTATGAATTAGTAAACATAATATATTACATAGATAAAAGAAAATCCCAAATTCTTAATTTGAATTTGGGCTTTTCTTTTAAACCGCATTATTCATACAAAAGTAAAGCGGATTATATGAATAATACAGGATAATATAAGCTATTTCTATTTGCTTGCAGTTTGCACTATTTCTATTGTTCTACCTTTATTAAGGTACTTCTTTGCAGCCTTTTTTACTTTCTTGGCAGTAAGAGAATTCCAGAATCCTACGTAGTCAAAGTTAACCATATCTTCTTTGTCAAAATCATCAGATTGAAGTACACTAAGCCACCATCTGTTATTCTTTATATTCTCATTATATTCTTTAATTTTATTCTCAGCTGTATTCTCAATAACTTTTTCATCAGGGCCATTGGCAATCAATTTATCAGCCTCATCATAAACTATGGCAATCATAGTATCAAGTTTTGCAGGATTAGCATCAAAGAAAATTCCAATTTGATATTCTGGCACAGGATAATGTTTCATATTAGACCATAAACCAGCACCATAAGTACCTCCTTGATCCTCACGAAGTGTTTCTAAATATCTATTATTAAGGTATTCTTTTACAACCTCTAACATAAGGCGTTCTTCAATAGAATATTTTTTAGCAACACCTGTAAATCCAATAAATACTGTTGCTTTATCTGTCTCCATTTTACGTGTAAAATGTTTCTCGACTCTATTTTCAGGAATACGAATGCCTAAATCACGGAAAGTCTCGGTACGGGTTACAGTAGGAAGGCCACCAAGATATTTAAGAATTGTATCTTTTTGCATTTCAGGGTCAATATTCCCAACAAAATAATAAGTAAATCCGGATGGGTCGCCAAATCGCTCAGAGAAAATATATTTAATACGATTAAGTTTTGCTTCTTCGAGCATCTCCACAGTCATATTACGTTTACGAGGACTGTATTGTGACATCACATTTCTAAGGCTATCAACAAAAGCACTTTGAGGGTCTAAGTTCTTATTAGCCAAGCTAGCAGCTGTGCGTTGTTTGAAATTATTGAAAGCATCTCTATCAGCTCGTGGAGCTGTAAAGTATAAGTAGTTAAGCTTTAGTAAAGTATTGAAATCGCTAATAGTGGAACGACCTGAGAAACCTTCTGTCAACTCCCCAATAAATGGTGATAAAGAAACATCTTTTCCTGCTAATGCTTTTTGTAAAGCAATATTGTCGAAACTTCCAAGTCCACTCATTGAAACAACATCAGCAGCAACTTTACCAGAGATATCATCTTTTTGTCCCAAAGTGCTCCATCCTCCTTCACTATAAGCTTTCAATAAAATTTCATCATCTTTAAATGAAGTTGGCTTCATAACCACTTTTACTCCATTACTTAATGTCCATCTAGTTACACCGGTTTTAGAGTCTTTTTCTTCTTTTACAATTGTGCCTGAAGTTGGCTCATTAGCAATTAATGGCTTATTAGCAGCAGCATCAACATAAGCAGGAATTTCCACATTGTGAATATCTGTAGCAATAGCCAATATCTCATCTTTTGTTGGCATCACAAATCCTTCTTTTTCCGGAGCCATAATAGTGATTACCAAATTCTCGTCGGTAACCCATTTTTTAGCAAGAGCATTTACTTCTTCTAAAGTTGCATTATTGATAATCTGCTTTGTTATTTCATAATCCCAATCGTCACCGGGTAAAGGTTCATTCTCAAGATAATTAGACATAATGGTATTAGCTATATCTCCGCTTTTTCTCTTATTTCGCTCATTATATCCTTTTTCATTCTGCGATAGTAATTCTTTCTTTGCTCTTTCAAATTCTGACTCTAAGAACCCTGTTCTTTTTACTCTTTCATTTTCAGCAAGTATTGCATTTAAAGCCTCTGTGATTTTACCATTGGAAGCTACAGCAAACGACATATAAGCATCTTTTGTTCTCACAAGATTACCATAGTATGAAAACGCTTGCATAAATGGAGGATCAACAGCCTGAGATTGCTCACCAAGTCTAGCATTTATCATACTTGCATATAAAGCTTCAATATACTTTTGTCGATAATATGATTGATCTTTTTTAGCAGGAATATCTTTCTTGTAAACCAATTGAATAATAGTATAAGGAGACTCTTTATCCTGAGCAATAGCTACTTTTATATTTTTATGATCAGGAATTTGATAATAAAGCCTTTCTCTTGGATTTTCTTTTACCGGAAGCTTAGAAAAAATTGTTTTCACTTTTGCTTCAATCATATCAGGATCAAAATCACCAACAATTATAATTGCTTGTAAATCCGGACGATACCAGTCATTATAAAAAGCACGTAATGTATCGCAAGGTGCATTATTGATAATATCAGCAGTACCAATAATATTATGAACAGCATATTTTGAACCTTCAAAAAGAACCTTATTAGTTTTATCACGCATTCGCATCATAGCAGAACGACGTGTTCTAAGTTCTTCTCTTACAACACCTCTTTCAGCATTTATTTCGTCAGTTTCCATACTTACATTTGTAGCCCAATCGTATAGAATCATTAATGAAGTATCAATATTTTCAGGAGTCTCCATTGGTACCTTATCTAAAGTGTAAACAGTTTTATCATAAACTGTATAGGCATTAATCTCAGGGCCAAACTTCATTCCTATAGATTCCAAATAATGAATAATATGCTTCTTAGGAAAATTCTTAGTTCCATTAAAACACATGTGCTCAGTAAGATGAGCCAAACCATTTTGGCTTTCATTTTCCTGCATAGCACCTACATTATTTATCAAATAAAATTCAGCTCTTTTTTCTGGAACTTTATTGGCTAAAATATAATAAGTTAGTCCATTATCCAACTTGCCATAATGAATGTTTGTGTCCATTGGCACTGGAGCATCAGCGATGTATTTTACCTCATTCTGTGCAAATAGTAATGTGTTTGCAATCAAAAATAAAGAAATACTAAGTAATTGTTTAATCATTATTGTGATTTAGGGTTAATAATATTTATTTGTCGCAAAGATATAAAAACTATATAACCTCCACCTATTTTAACTTAATTTATGCTAATTAATAATCACTAAAAAAGAGTGATATTTATCCAAAAACTCTAGCTTTAGATTAAACTAAGAATTAAAAAAACAGTCATTACAATAGAAAAAATAATATATATAAATCACTATTAAACAGATATTTTACAAAAAATACTAAATATTGCAGAATAAAAAATATCATAAATCTAAAATAGAGATGTTAAATATTTAAATTACTTTTGCAGCCTAAAACATTATAAATTTGACATCTACAAAACAATATACAGAGCGATGTGTAATAGTAGGAATAAGCACAGCTCTACAGCGTAAAAATAAACTCAATGAATACTTGGATGAGTTAGAATTTCTTGTTCACACTGCCGGAGGAGAAGTAAGAAAACGCTTTACTCAAAATATAAAAATGGCAGATAGCCGTACTTATGTAGGCAAAGGAAAATTGGAAGAAATTGTTGAATATGTTAAGGCCGCAAATATTAATATGGTTGTTTTTGATGACGAACTTAGTCCTTCGCAACTCAGAAACTTAGAAGCGGAGCTTAAAGTAAAAGTCCTTGACAGAACAAATCTTATCCTTGATATTTTTGCTAGCAGAGCGAAAACATCTCATGCAAAAACTCAAGTGGAACTAGCTCAATATCAATATTTATTGCCGCGTCTAACCAGAATGTGGACACACCTGGAAAGGCAAAAAGGAGGGATTGGGATGCGTGGTCCCGGAGAAACTGAAATAGAAACAGACAGGAGAATTATTAGAGATAGAATTTCATTATTAAAAAAACGATTGGTATCCATTGATAAACAAATGGCTACACAACGCAAAAACCGCGGCAAGCTCATTCGCATTGCTCTTGTAGGTTATACTAATGTTGGTAAATCCACTATTATGAATATGCTAAGCAAATCGGAGGTCTTTGCAGAGAACAAGCTTTTTGCAACGCTTGATACCACTGTTAGAAAAACTGTAATTCACAATCTTCCATTTCTATTAGCTGACACTGTAGGATTTATAAGAAAACTACCACATGGTTTGGTAGAATCTTTTAAGTCAACCCTTGATGAGGTAAGAGAGGCAGATGTATTGCTTCATGTTGTGGACATTTCTCATCCTGATTTTGAGGATCAAATTAAAATTGTAAACGAGACTCTCGCCGATATAAAATGTAGTGAAAAACCCGTAATTATGATATTCAATAAAATTGACGCATACAGTTTTATTGAAAAAGATGAGGATGATTTGACCCCTTCAGGCCCAGAGAATATAAGTTTAGATGAACTAATGAAAACCTATATGGCCAAAGAAAATTATCCTTGTATTTTTATCTCTGCTAAGAGAAAACAAAACCTCCAAGAACTTAGACAACTGATTTACAGCGAAGTAAAGGATGTTCATGCCAGTCGATTCCCTTACGATAACTTTCTATATTAAAAGGAGATGGTTAAAATACTGGAAACACCTAGAGATGCAATGCAGGGAATAAAAAAATTTATTCCTACTAAAGCAAAGGCAAAGTATTTAAATACACTATTGAAGGTCGGATTTGATAGTCTGGACTTTGGTAGTTTTGTATCTCCAAAAGCCATTCCTCAACTGAGTGATAGCTCTGAAGTTATTGAATTACTTCACGTTGACAGCAAAACAGAAATTGTAGCTACCATTGGTAATTACAAAGGTGCTAAAAGAGCTTTTATGCATGATAAAATTGACACGGTAGCCTACCCTTTTTCTATCTCAGAAACATTCTTACAAAAAAATATTAATTCAAATTTTGAAAAAGGAAAACAAACAATTAACGACATCCTTGAACTTTGTTCACAGAAAAATAAAAATTTAAAATTATATATCGCTATGGCTTTTGGTAACCCATATGGCGATATGTGGAATATCGATATTCTAACTGAATGGGTATATACTATTACAAAATTAGGAGTTAATGATATTGTTCTTGCTGACACCACCGGCGATGGTTCTATTAAAAATATTAGCAATAGTTATTCAGCACTGGGCAAAGAATTTCCAAATATAGATTTTGGTGTTCACCTTCATACTCATAGCCGTAACTGGCATGATAAAGTAAACGCTGCATATAGTAATGGTTGCCGTAGTTTTGATAGTGTTATAGGAGGTTTAGGAGGATGTCCAATGAGTGGCAAGGCACTAATGGGGAACCTAAACACATTTGATTTAATAGATTTCCTGGAAGAAAATAACGAAGAAATTCGCATTAATAAAAATATTCTAGAAAAAGCTAGACTTGAATCAAGTTTTATTTTTCCTCTCTAATAAAAATCTTGTTTTAATAGGCTCGAGAATTATTTCCTTCGATATAATTAACAAAAGACCTATTAACAACTCTATTTCCTCCCGGTGTAGGATAATCACCCGTAAAATACCAATCACCCTTATCATTCGGTATTGCTATATGCAAATCTTCAATACTTTGATAAATAATTTCAACCTCGGCATTAATATCTTTTGGAGTAAGTAACTGAGAAATTTTCTCTGAAATCTGTTCAGCATCAAAAGCTTTATATATATTTTTCACTTGATTTATCTGTTCTTCTTTTGGCTTAAGTAGCTCCTCTTTTACTTTTATGTATGTCTCATTAATAATACTATCCATTTTCTTTTCTTTAATAAGAGCAATGCAAGCTTGAAAAGCAATGAAATCATTAAGTTTAGCCATATCAATGCCATAACAATCAGGATACCTGATTTGTGGCGCTGAAGACACAACAATAATTTTTTTAGGACCAAGTCTATCAAGAATTCTAAGAATACTTTGCTTAAGAGTCGTTCCACGAACAATACTATCATCCAAAATTACCAAAGTATCTTTATCACGACGAATTGAACCATAGGTAATATCATATACGTGAGCAACCAAATCATCGCGTTGATTATCCTGGGTGATAAAAGTTCTCATTTTCACATCCTTAACAGCAACCTTTTCTATCCTTGGCTTTAAGTTAAGTATATCTTCAATCTCTTTTTCACTTGGATTTTCCAACTGTTTTAACTTATCCGTTTTAATACGGTTGCAATGCTGCTCAAGACCTTCTGTCAAACCTCTAAAAGCAACAGAAGCAGTATTAGGAATATAAGAAAATACAGTATTTTGAATATTATAATTAAGACTCTTAAGTACTTTTGGAACCAATCTTTTACCCAGATTCTTTCTCTCTTGATATATATCTAAATCTGTTCCTCTGGAAAAATATATTCTTTCAAAAGAACAAGACTTACGCTCCAAAGGCTTTAATATTTGACGCATAGCAACTTCACCATTTTTTCTTACTATTAAAGCATGTCCCGGCTTTATTTCTTCAATTTTATCTTCACGAATATTAAAAGCTGTTTGAATTACAGGACGCTCAGATGCTGCAACTATTACTTCATCATCTCTATACCAATATGCAGGACGAATACCTGCAGGATCTCTTAAAATAAACGAATCACCATGGCCAATCATTCCTGCCATTGCGTAACCTCCATCCCATGATTTAGAAGATTTTCGAAGAATATCTACTACATTAATATTGTCTATAATAAAATCCGTCATAGCCTTTTTAGTATAATTAGACTTATTTTCATAATAAATCCTATTTACTTCTTCATCTAAAAAGTGACCAATCTTTTCTAATACTGTAACTGTATCAGATGTTTCAATAGGGTGTTGACCAATTTCTATTAAATTTTGGAAAAGCTCATCAACATTCGTAAGATTAAAATTACCGGCAATTGCCAATGTCCTGGTTTTCCAGTTATTATGTCGAATGAAAGGATGCAAATATTGCTCGCTATTATCACCAAAGGTGCCATACCTAAGATGGCCAAGAAAAACCTCTCCTGTAAATTGACCGTTCTTTTTTAACCAATTAACATCATTAAGTAAATCTGGATTTTTATCTTGTATTTGTTCATATTCAGAATAAATTCGAGAGAAAATATCTTTTATTGGAGAGGCAGCGACTGAACGAATTCTATTAATATATCTCATTCCGGGTTCAGTATCCAATTTAATATTGGCAATTCCGGCACCATCTTGACCACGATTATGCTGCTTTTCCATTAATAAATACATTTTATTTACGCCATAAAAACTGGTTCCGTATTTTGCCTTATAATATTCCAGGGGTTTTATTAGCCTAATAAAAGCAATTCCACATTCGTGTTTTATTTGTTCGCTCATAATATATGGTCATTTTTAAAAAACAAAAATAAACTTTTTTATATACTCAAATATTATAATTTTAACGAAAATATTACCGGTAGATTCAACCCAAAATATTACATATAAAGAAACTAATGTTAAAAAAAATACGAATTAAATCTTAAACTATATTAGGAATTTATAAAAAATAAATGGCGGTAAAATATGTATAAACAGTGGGCTAAGAAAAGACTCAAAATTTACCTTTACAGCACCTATAAGAGAATAGTGTATTTTCAAGCAAATACTAAATGCGAGAGTTAATAATGATTATACTAATTCATCAATAAAAATTTGAATTTCAGTATTATAACTCCCACCCTGAAGCTAATATATCAACAATATGAATTATTTTAATAGGAAGCTTATTCTTCTTAATATATGCTTCAAGATGCATTAAACACGATAGCTCTGTCCCAACAATATATTCAGCACCGGTGGCCATGGCATTATTAATTTTACGTTCAGCCATGGCAGAAGATATAGACTTATTTTTCACAGAGAAAGTACCACCAAAACCACAACAAACATCACTTTCATTCATCTCTACAACTTCAATATCCTTTACTTTACTAAGAAGCACCCTAACTTCATTCTTTAAACCATATTCACGAAGTGCAGAACAGCTATCATGAATAGTAACTTTATGGGGAAAACGCGCTCCTAAATTTGTGATTTTTAATTTATTAACCAGAAAATCAGATATCTCAAAAATATTTCCTTGAATATCCTTAAAAGAATTGTGTAGTGATGAATTATTAAAGAGCTTTGGATAGTGATTTTTTACCATGCTAATACAAGATGCACTAGGACCTACTATGGACCTTCCGGTACTAAAATCGTTGATAAACTTTTCACCAAGTTCTCTAGCTTCATCCCAATTTCCACTGTTAAATGCTAACTGTCCACAACATGTTTGCTGAGGATTGTAATGTACTTGAATATCTAATTTTTCGAGTACTTTTACCAAATTAAAACCAGTGTCAGGATACAACTGATCAATAAAACAAGGTATAAAAAGCTCTATTTCCATTTTCCTAATTTGTTTTGTATTTATAAGAAACCTCTGATAGATCCTTATTTGCTTTCACTATTTTACTTTTAAGCTCGGCTTTATATTTTTCTAGTTTCTTATATAATTCTTTATCTCCTGTTGCCATCATTTGACAAGCTAAAATGGCTGCATTCAATGCTCCATTAATAGCCACAGTAGCCACAGGAATACCGGGAGGCATTTGAACAATTGCTAATAAAGCATCCATTCCATCTAAACTAGCCTTTATAGGCACACCTATTACAGGTATAGGCGTCAAGGCAGCAATTACACCCGGCAAATGAGCAGCCATACCAGCACCTGCTATAATTACTTGAATCCCTCTATCTGCAGCCGATTTAGCAAAACTTTCGACCTCATCAGGAGTACGATGTGCCGATAGAGCATTCATTTCAAAAGGAATACCAAGTTCATCAAAAAAAATCGCAGCCTTCTCCATTACAGTTAAATCAGAAGTGCTACCCATTATAATACTAACTCGTGCTTTCATAATAGTATTTATATTTACAATATAGGAAGATTCATATCTAAAAAAATTTGCTTTTTTATTAAACCTTCGTTATTGTTACTTTTAAATATTTATTAATAATGACAACAAAAGTAAATAATTACTTAATGCCTTAAATCGATTTTTTTTAGAATTATTATTTAACTCTGATTATTCATAAATAATCCTAACAATTAAGTAAAACTTATAACCTTTCTATCCATTGCTTATTCATACAATTCACTTTGCTTTTAATATGAATAATACGGCTTAACATATATCGAAACGGAAAAATACTTTAAAATGAAGATTTCCAAATAAATTTAGCTCTTTAAAAATTGATTTATTGAATATTAGCACTTAAAAATATATGTATAAACTTCAACCATAAGTTAAATAACAGAGCCTACAAAAAACAATTCAAAGATAAAAACCTTATCACAATATCCAATAAACCAAAAAAGTCTATAAAATATCACTAAACCACCGCAAATTATACAACTGATTATCAATAATTTATAATAATCGGATGAATTAAAATATCAAACATAAAAAAAAAGTAGATTTTCGTTTGTAAAATAGAAAAAAGTTTTATCTTTGCAGCCCTGTATTTCAGGATCCTAGAATGCGGATGTGGCGTAATTGGTAGCCGCGCTAGACTTAGGATCTAGTGCCGAGAGGCGTGGGGGTTCGAGTCCCTTCATCCGCACTGATTGCACCTTAGGGTGCTTTTTTTTTATAGTAATTTTATTTAAATCTGTATCAATGAATATATCTCAAAAATCAACAGGCGAATTAACACTACAATTAAGCCTTAAAGTTACTGAAAATGATTATATTGACGAGGTTAAGAAATCATTAGATCAATATCGCAAACAAGCAAATATTCCCGGCTTCCGTCCCGGGAAAGTACCATTTGGAATGGTAAAGAAAATGTATGGTGAAGCTGTTACTGCTGATGTTGTTAGTAAAGTAATTGGTGACGAGCTTGATAAGTATTTAGCAGATCAAAAATTATCCATACTCGGACAACCTATGCCAGATACTGAAGCACAAAAGCCTATTGATTTTAAAAATGGAACTGAATTTGAATTTTTCTATAATATTGGTCTAAAACCGGAAATCAATATTGATTTTGACAATTCATTTGATATTAAGCTGAATAAAATTCTTTTTGAAGAAGAAGATGTAGATGAATATATCAATGATATGCGCACTAAATTAGGTACTCAGACCAATCCTGAAGTAGTTTCTGAAGGCGATGTAATTATGGGTAGCATTGTAGAGCTTGATGAGGAAGGAAATGAAAAAGCTGACGGTATCAAGAACGAAAAGGCTTCTTTAAGTGTTGATTTTATAAAACTTAAAACTATAAAATCAAAATTCATTGGTAAAAAAGTAGGTAGTAAGGTTAAATTTAACCCAACAAAAGCATTTAAAAATAATGTGGAAGTTGGCAGTTTATTAAACATTGGCAAAGAAAAAGCCACTGATCTAAAATCCGATTTTTCTTTCACTATTTCTGAAGTAAGTCATATTGAACCAGCAGAAATGAATGAAGAATTCTTCTCAAAAGTTTATGAAAATGCTTTTATTAAAACCGAAGAAGAACTAAGAGAAAGAGTTGCAAAAGATATTGAAGCTACTTATGAGGCAGAATCTGAACGTAAATTCTTTAATGATGTAGTAGAAGCTATTATTAAAAAAACAGACCTTCCTCTTCCTGATGATTTCCTTAAAGCATGGATTAAAGAAAATAATTTAAGAGAAGAAGAAGATAAGAGAATCGCTCCAGAGGAATTAGACGCTCAATACGATTCTTATCGCGATAGCCTTCGTTGGCAACTAATAGAGGAGTATCTTGTTGTAAATAATAATCTTATCGTTACCGAACAAGAATTGAAAGATAAAATCAAAGAAATTCTAGGGCTTCAAGCTTTCGGTGGGGATATGGAAGGTAATGAAGATATTCTTAACCAGGTTACAGAATCTGTAATGCAGAATAAAGACGAAGTAAAACGTGTTTCTGATCAAATCATCGAACAAAAACTTTCTAAATTCTTCAAAGAAAAATTAAATCCGGAAGAAGTTAATATGAAGTATAAAGATTTTGTAGAAACCCTCAAGAAAGAAGCAGAGGCTAAAAAATAATATTTTGTCTCCTAAGTTTTTATTAAACAACCGAAGTATAGGGTAAAAACACTACCTTTGCTTCGGTTATTTTTTTAAAAAATTAAAATATTGAATTATGGATTATAATGAATTTAGAAAATATGCTACTAAACATCAAGGAATAAGTAGTCTTAAACTTGATCAATATACATCAATTGCAAACAACTATATTTCGCCAACAATTATTGAAGAGCGACAATTAAACATTGCTACAATGGATGTATTTTCAAGATTAATGATGGATAGAATTATTTTTCTTGGTGTAGCAATAGACGATTACGTAGCAAATATTATACAAGCACAATTATTATTTTTGGAATCTGTAGATCCAAATAAAGACATTCAAATTTACCTCAATACTCCGGGAGGCTCTGTATATGCAGGTTTAGGAATATACGATACTATGCAATATATAAATCCGGATGTAGCAACAATATGTACCGGAATGGCAGCATCTATGGGCGCAGTTTTACTTTGCGCAGGAGCTAAAGGAAAAAGAACAGCACTACCACACTCCAGAGTACTAATACATCAGCCTATGGGAGGAGCATCCGGTCAGGCTTCTGATATAGAGATTACACACATAGAAATTCAAAAGCTCAAGAAAGAACTTTATGAAATTATTTCAAAACATTCTAAAAAAACATATAAGCAAATTTGGAAAGATGCTGATAGAGATTTTTGGATGACTTCTAAAGAAGCTAAAGAATATGGTATGATTGATGAAATTTTAGAGCGTAAATAATACAAATGGCAAAGAAAACAGAAGACAGATGTTCATTCTGCGGCAGAAGAAGAAGTGAAACAGAGATACTTATTAGCGGTATTGATGGATTAATCTGTGAACAATGCGTACAACAAGCACAAGAAATTGTTAAAGAAGAAGTTAAGAGCAAGAATAAACCTAATAAAACAGAGTTAAAATTAAAAAAACCAATAGAGATAAAGGCTCTTTTAGATGAATATGTTATTGGTCAAGATGAAGCTAAATCGGTGCTTTCAGTTGCCGTTTATAACCATTATAAAAGAATCAATTATAACCTTATCAACAAAACTGAAGATGATGTTGAAATTGAGAAATCTAATATCCTTTTGGTTGGTGAAACAGGAACCGGTAAAACATTAATGGCAAGAACAATTGCCCGCATGCTAGATGTTCCATTCTGCATTGCTGATGCTACAGTACTTACCGAAGCCGGTTATGTTGGAGAAGATGTGGAGAATGTATTGGTGAGATTATTACAAGCTGCTGACTATGATGTTGATGCTGCGGAAAAAGGTATTGTTTTTATTGATGAAATCGATAAGATTGCCCGTAAAAGCGATAACCCTTCTATAACTCGTGATGTTTCTGGTGAAGGCGTACAACAAGCTCTGTTGAAATTACTTGAAGGCTCTGTTGCTAATGTGCCGCCACAAGGTGGACGTAAGCATCCTGAACAAAAAATGATACAAGTAAATACTAAAAATATATTATTTATTTGTGGTGGTGCTTTTGATGGCGTTGATAAGAAAATTGCAAATAGACTGAATACTCATATTATTGGATATAATAAAAAAGGTATTGATAAAATTGACAATTCAAACCTTTTACAATATATTTCACCTCAAGATATTCGTAGTTACGGACTTATCCCTGAGATTGTTGGGCGTTTACCAATGCTTACTTATATGCATCCTCTAACTAAAGATACACTAAAACGTATTCTGGTTGAACCTAAAAATTCTCTATCAAAACAATTTCATAAATTATTTGAAATGGATGGAATTAACATTCAATTTACAGAAGAAGCATATGATTATATTGTAGATAAAGCAATAGAATTTAAACTTGGAGCTAGAGGATTAAGAACAATAGTTGAAGCAATACTCACTGAAGCAATGTTTACTCTTCCTTCTAAAACAAGAGTTAAAAAACTTATAGTAGATGGCAAATATGCTCGCACACAACTAGAAAAAACTAATCTTGCCAAACTACAAGCAATGTAAATTTTTGATTGAAAATAATATTTAAGCTTGTTTTTGGCACTATAATTGAACTATTTATGTTTTATTTATTATGTTGAAAACAAGCTTTTTTATTTGGATAATATTAATTACAACTAATATAACTACGTTTGCTCAATATGCCTTTGTAAATAACGCTGTTATAATTGATAATGATACCATTTCGAACATTAAACTCCCCACTTACTACGTTGTAAGCCCCCGAAAATTCAAATCAAAAAAACAAGCTATTAAATATACTCGATTAGTTCGATATGTAAAAAAAGTATATCCTTACGCAAAACTTGCCGGCCAAAAATTACAACAATATGATAGCCTATTAAGAGCAACACCCAACGAAAAAGATCGTCGTAAATTAATGAAAAAAGCTGAAAAAGAATTACGAAATGAATATGAAGGACAATTAGTAAAGCTCACTATAACTCAAGGAAAAATACTTGTAAAATTAATTGATAGAGAAACAAATCATTCTAGTTATGAACTACTTAAAGAGTTAAGGGGGAATATTAGCGCTGTATTATGGCAAGGTGTAGGAAGAATATTTGGATACAACCTGAAAATAAAATATGACCCTAATGGTGATGACCGCCAAATTGAACAAATCGTTAGACTTATTGAACTGGGAGCAGTATAAAGTTTAAGAAACGAGAAAATTCTTAATTCATTACTTTATGTGTTTTTTAATATTTGATTACCCCCTATTTCTTTCAGATACGAAAAATGTAATATAAAAAACAAAAATATATACCTAATTAAACTCAATATTAAATAAATTTGTTTAAAAAAAGTATAAAACAGCTCAAAAACATAACAACCTAATAATTTAAATACTCCTATTATATTCCTTGCTATTAATGTTATTAAAATAACTTTATTAAATAAAATTGTTATTTATTATTTTTTATTATATTTGTACACTGAATTAA